>Ga0172380_10000664_pt1 | contig 63471 bp, 63 predicted proteins | sample Leawe162metaG_FD_119747 | JGI IMG/M metagenome (GOLD analysis project Ga0172380, IMG submission 119747) | Leachate microbial communities from a municipal landfill in Southern Ontario, Canada - Leachate well 162 metaG | ecosystem: Engineered > Solid waste > Landfill > Unclassified | place... | reverse complement strand
GCGAGGTCTTGCCTTAGCGGCGAGACTTCTTGGCCTTCTTCTTCTTAGCAGCCTTTTTCTTTTTTGCCATAATAGTTTGCGACTTTCGTCGTAATTTGGTTGCGCATCGTTCGACCGCATTGCTTGTGACTCCTAGGTGACGCAAGGTTTGCTTGTTCGATGCTCTACACACAAGTATCGAACAAATAAACTGCAGATACAATGAAAAATAATTTTAATATGTGGATAACTATTTTAAATTAAAATATTTTTTAATTAGTAAAATACAAACAATGTTGCAAACAAAGATACATTTGCCGCAGTGCGGATATTTTCTGAGGAAAATTCCTACGCTCCGCGTCGTCACGCTCGCGACACTGCGATCAAACGTATCTTTGCCCGCAACGTAAAAACCCGCAAGAGGATCTTGCGGGTTTTTATTGCGCGCTCGGTGGGAAGCGGAAGGCGAGCTCCAAAACATTGTCCTAATGTGAGTGCCCCGCTCCCCACAGAACGCACACTCCATAAGTATAGACCCAAAATCAAACAAGATGGATGAAGCCCGGAGCGTTTGGGTTGGATGCAGTACAAGGCGTCAAGGCGCGATACTCCTAAGACCTAGCGAGCTAAGGCGCAGGAGTTCGCAACGCAGACAACGAAGTAATGCGCCGACCCAAGCGCTCCGCGCAAATGAAAAGGGCCCCCGAGGAGGGCCTTTTTCATGGACTGTGTTTTGGCGCAACTCTCCTAGTTGCACTCACTCCTTTAGTATACCCTATTGCCCGACCTTGATGTTGGCGGGTGCTGCGTTGAGCTGGTCTATGAGCTTCTGCAGCTGCTCGGCCCGGGTGATGTCCATCTGCTGCATCGCCTTAAGCTGGGCCACGGTGGCGGCTTTGTCGCCCGATGCGTAGTAGGCGCTGGCCAACCCGAGGTTGACGTTAAAGTCCTTGGGGTTTTTCTCGACGCGCATCTTCCATATCGCAACAGTGCGGTCGTACATCTTGAGGTTGCCGTACACCTGCAGCACTTGGTCGTTGTCTACAATAGTGGAGCCAAAGCGCTCCACCAGCAACGCATCCCCCGCCGCAAGGTGCCCAGCGTAGTACTCGCCCATCGCGTAGTACACCAGCGCCTGCGGGTTTTCCGGAGCGGAGTCGTACGCCTGCTTAAAGGCCGCAAGCGCCTCGGGCGCGTTGCCGGAGTTTAGGTGTGTTAAGCCCAACTGGAAGAGTATCTGCTGCTTGCCGGGGCTAAGCTCAAGCGCCCTCTGTGCATGTGCCTGCGCCTCCTTAAGCTGGCCAAACTGCGCGTACAGCCCGCTGGCAAACAGCTCCAAGCGTGCGTCATCCTTACGCTGAGTCATAAGTGCTTGCATAGCCGCGGTCGAGGTCTCAAAGTAGCCCTGCTTAATATCGGATGATGCCTGCGACGGGGCAATATTGTTGCCCGCGTAGTTAACAAGCTGCTCTACCGTCTCTTGGTAGCCCAAGGCGCCTCCGGGCCACGTGCCCGTATCAAGAGACTTTTTAAAGTTCTCCAGTGTTGCGGCCGGGTCGGACGTGTTGGAGATGGTCTGTACCAGGGTGCCGGCGCGGGCCATGCCCGGAGCGTTAAGCGCCCAGCCGGCCGTTGCAACCAACACAAGGACTACGGGTGCGGCAATAGCCACGCCGTGGGTGCCCACCGGCCGGCTAAGCCACATGCGGCCCGGCAGCGCTTGCCGGCTAAGCCCGTACACAAACGCCAAGATGGTGAAGAAGTACAGCGAGCTGGTGAGGTTGTCGAACACAAACAGGTTGTTAAACGCATACGCCGCCAAGAGCCCGAGCAGTGCCGCCTGCTGCGGCACGTTAAGATCGCGCGAGCGGATAATAGCCCACGCCGCCAAGACAAAGAACGATATATAGAGCAGGAACGCAGGGAAGCCGCCCGCGATCATCCAGTCCAAAAACTGGTTGTGCGCGCGGTCAAACCACTGCTCCTGGTTCCACATCCCGGGCTGGTAGTGCTCGTTAAATACGTAGCTGAAGTTTTCCTGCCCCCAGCCCAGCAAAGGCCTCTCTGCGGCGCCCTTAAATGCCGTAGGCCAGATGTACTGGAAGCGCGCCGAGGTCGTGGTGTCGCTCATTGATATAGAGGCGATGCGGCCCAGGGTGCCGCCCTGGGGCAAGAGGTCGGCCTGGCGCAAGGCAAAGAACACGCCCACCAAGGCCACAAGCGCCACCATGCCGCCTGCGGCCCACATGCGCAGGCCTCTCCACTCGGCCTGCTTTGCGCGCCATGCCACCCATATCATCGCTATAAACAGCCCGCCTATAACGCCCAAGAATGCGCCGCGGGTTTGTGTCAGGTACAGGCCGGCAAACTGCAGCACCAGTGCCAGGCCATACACCGACTGCATAGTCTGGGTGAGCCTGCCTTGGCGCGCCAGCATGTACAGCGTGATGAATATGCTAAAGAGCATGTACACCGCCAGGTAGGTCGCGTTGCCAAAGGTGCCGTCGGCGCGCGCTCCCGACTGCGACGACGGGTGCAGGCCAAAGAGCTGCAGGCCCTGCAACAGAGCGTGCAGGCCAATGACCATAGACACGCCTATGGATGTGTTAAAGAACCTGTCCCACAAGTCCTCTGCCTTGAGCACCGCGCCCATAATGACAAAGTAGGCAAACAGGTGCATAAGCCCCACGTAGCCCTCCATACGCTCAAAGTTGCTCCAGAAGCTCTTGAGAGGGTCTGCTGCAGCAAGCGTGGCCACTGCCATCCACGCCACAAACGCCAAGACCGACCAAAGTATCCAACTGGAACACGGGCGGTACTTAGGGTCGCGTATCGCCAGGATGATGTAGAGCGCGGCGACAATCTCTATGATGATCCGGAAGACAAAGTTCTTGCCCGTAATGTAGGGGAAGAAGAGGTTAGATATCAGAGCGCCGTCGGCGATGATAAACGGTATAAAAAGAGTGGCAAACAGACCGCTGATAACGCCCCACCGCAGGTACATCGTGTAATTCATAATGGAGTAATACTACCCCACCCTGCCCCATGGGGCAAAACGCCCGGGGCTATTCTGTAGCAGGTGTGCTCGTGGGCACGTCAGTGGGCGCATCAGGCGGTGCTGCAGGCACAATAGGCTCCGGCTCTGGCTCTGTCTGGGGCTCCGGCTCTGGCTCAGGTTCAGGGGCGGGCTCGGGCTCCGGTTCGGGGGCGTCCGGCCCCTCGATAACAAACGGCATGGTGATGTAATACAGCTTTGGGTTTACAGGTGTCCCGGTCTTGAGGTGCGTGTGCATGCCCGGCAGGCGGTTGGCGCTGTAGCCCGAGCCAATATTGGTGCTGTACTCCCACAGAGCGGCAAAGTACGCACCGGGCTCCAGCAGCGGCAGGTTTGTTGTCCCCCACTTTTGGTTGCTGCCCGAGAACCGGCCGGGGAAATAGAATGCGGCCACCGCGGTCGAGCTCCCCACCTCTCCCGCAAATACGCCGCCGCCCACAGACAGCCAGTACGATGCACTACCCATAAGCGCGGTGCATGAGCCTTTTGCGTTATATACCTCTGCCGCCGCACCCGGGGCAAGCACCTTTTCATTGCCGCAGAAGAACCCTTGCAGCAGCCAGTGCTTGCTGTTGCGGTTGTGGGGCGTCCCGATTATCTGCTGTTGTGCGGCGTCAGTATGGTGGCGAGTATAGCCGTCGTTGCCGGCCCAGTTAGAGGGGTCGGTGCCGTCCGTGTCCGCATCTATGCGCTCCATCGAGACAGGCGCGGGGTTGCCCATCCAGTCGGCATAGCCCGAGGTGCTGACAGTGCCGGCGCACCACGTGCCTCCGCACGCACTAGCGGCAGGAGTAGCGTCTATGACTGTACTGCTTGCAAGCAATGACACCTGCACAGGCGTAGGTCCTAGCGGTGCAAAGCTTGTTGTCACCACCGCCGGGGCCCCGATACTTTTTATAGTGGTGGTGGTGCGCTGCAGGACTACGTACTGTCCGGCCGCCAATGTGCCCGACAGCTGCACCGGCGCATTGTCGCCCACCTTAAGCGACACCGCCGACAGGTCCACATCAAACGCGGCGCGGTTGTACAGCTCTATCCAGTTGTCACCGGCAGATGCGTAGGTGCCCGCCCACGCCAGCTCGTTTATCACAACCGAGTTTAGAAGCGGCGAGGGCGCCGGCGGCACGGGCTCGGGAGCAGGCCCCGGCTCCGGAGTAGGCTCGGGCTCTACGGGCAGTACAACCTCCTCCGGAGTTGCTGCAAGCTCGACTACCTCTGCCTCTTGCTCCGGCTCATTATTGCCGCGGCTGCGCGACCCGCCCAAGTACGTTATCTTTCTCTGCTCCTCAGCCTCGGTAGCTGCCGTAGGCACGGGCTCTGGGTTAAACACCGGCGCGCTCGCAACTGCGCTGCCCAAATCTCCCAGCAGGTCTTTGTACTCATCACGGTCCAAGCTCGACCCGTATAGTTTAGAAAATATATCAAAGTTGGTCGTGCGGCTCTCGGGCTGTGCCGCGCGGCTGACGCCCACAACCCCGCCCGCCGTAATGCCAACATCTTTAACAACCTTGGTGGCCAGGCCATAGGCGCCCTGTGCAACAGACGCGAGCACATTACCCGCCGCCACGGCCGCTACTTGCACAGCGCCGGCACCGGTTTTTATACCCGCGGCGGCCGTGTCGGCCACACCGTAACCAAGCTTGGCCGCCTGATAGCCCAGTCCTGCATTGGGCGCAGTAAAGCACTCACCGGTGTCGCTTGCGGCCTCGGATTTGAGCTTGCCCAGTGCCGAGTGGATGTCTCCCACCACGCGCTCTGGTGCCTCGGCCAGGTAGGTGTCGCTAAAGCTATGGCCATAGTTAGCGGAAGACAGCGTGATGTTGGCCGGCAATATCTCTTTTTTAGGTACAGTGTTGGCGGCGGCAAGAGGCACGAGACCCTGCGCGGCATTTGTCACAATAAGCCGCGCCGCGTTTATAACAGCGTCACTAGACGAGGTGAGATATTTGCCGCCGCCCTCTACCGACGACGCTGGCGATCCTACTTGGTACACGCCAACGGCGGCCTTGGGGCTGCCGTGCTCCAATAGATACTCGTGCATCTCGTTGGCATAAAACGAGCCCTGCGAGTGCCCCACCAAGAGGAGCCGGCGGGTTGTAACCTGCGGATGCACCTGCAGCAGTATAGTATCGAGGTCGAACCTCGATATAGAGGAGTCCAGAGCCTGCGCCGCAGCATGGGTAATGTCCCCGAGACCTCCAACGTGGGACGGGTTATAGCCGTTAATGAACTCTGTGACCAAATCTCCAGTCTTACTTTGATATTCTGCTTTAAGTTTTTTTAAATCTGCCTTTGCATCTGTAAGTGTAGTAAATATGCCATTTACATACACAACTGAAGCACCGCTACTTGTACAAGCAGCAAATACCGTTGATGGAGTTAACAAGAATGCACTAAAGAGAAAGATCGCAATCCTCGCCGTTGGGCAATTTATAGGAGACCATATACTTCCGGAGTATTTCCTCCTGATAGTCTTTTCTGGCCTGAGTATTGAAAACCAGGTTTTCGATTTCTGTTTCTCTTCCGTTTCCATAAACGCAGCCGAACCCGCGACTCTCCTCCTGGAGTACAGCCACTAGGGTTGCCGAGTTGTATACATGGGTAAATTCCATTTGTAAAGCCTTGGCGTACTGGAAGGCGGGGGCCGCCTCCTGGGCCGATGCTTGGTATTTAAAGTAGATAGTGCGCTCGACGTCGTCTCGGATGCCGTTGTTGTTTACATCTATGCCGGCCAGCGTGGCGTCGTTAGCGGCCTTATCGGGCTCTTGCGGTAAGTCGCCAAAGACATCCTCCTGCGTAAGCCGATTGGCATGTATAGCCGCCACGGCCGCGTTGGTGTCGTCGGCCTCATAAAGGAGCTTGAGCCGCCAGGCAACCAAAACAACAAAGCCGATAAATAAAACCAAAAGCGGCCAGCGGGCGTAGTGCCAAATTTTTGAGATGATTTCTTTCACGGGTGGGATACTACCTCGCCTTTTAGTATAAGACAACCAAAGGACGGCTACGCGAGAGGAGAGCCTAAATGTTTGAGGATATCCTCTAGCTGCTGAGCTACTTTATCCTCCCTAAAGCCTTGTGCGCGGGCCGGGCCGCGCGACCCCACCTCCTTTCTTTGCGTCTCGCTTGCCAACAGTTTTTTAAGAGCCAGGTACAGCTCCTCTTTATCGCCGCTCGCAAACACAAGCCCGGCGCCGTCGGCTATCCAAGACGAGCCGCCGGTACTGGGCACCACGACAGGCAGGCCAAAGGATATGGCGTCGACGATAGTGCGCGGCGCAGGGTCCGGCCAGCGCGCCGGATGCACAAATATATCGGCCTTGGCATAAAACCCGCCCACCGTGGGCTGAGGCACCCAGCCGGCCATCTCAACCGGCATACCCTCTGCAATCGCACGCTCCACTTGCGGACGCATCTCGCCGTCGCCCACCACCGTGAGAGTCCAGGCATACTCCTTAAGCCGCGCGAGCGCGTCCAAAAGCAGGTCCATCCCCTTGTCATACGTAAGCCGGCCGACATACAGGATTGAAATGCTCTTGGCCTCTTGTGGCGAACGCGCAATGCCTTCAGCTGCATCGGGCACAATGTTGGGGAGTACCACAAACCTCTCCTTAGGAAACCCAAACGACTTATACACCTCGCCAATGTAGGGAGAGCACGGCAGAAAGCGATCCAAATGACGCGCATCCGCAAGAGCCATCTTGTCCCACACCCAGCGCTTATAGCGGTACCACGTGTCCCGCCACGAGGCGGCGTGCACTAGCCCCATAGACGACAAATATCCGTCTATATATACGCCCGCAGGCACCTTGCCGCCGCGCCTGCGGTACCTGCCGCCCGCCCATATAAAGTCCACTCCATACAAAAAGTATGCGTCGGCCTGCGGCTCATAGCGGCGCAACAGCTCTACCAGGTAGTCCCTCTCGCCCACCACGCCCAGCGCCCAGCCCTCGTGCACTTCGGGCACAATGTCTTGAGGAAACTGGTTGCCGCGGTTGTAAAACACATGCACAGACACCTCGTGCCCGCGCCGGCGCAGGGCGCGGATGTAGGCGATGGCGTTGTAGTGCGAGCCACCGCCGGATACCTCGTTGAGCGTTCGCAGAAAAAAGTGGACTTTCATGACATTAAGACGCCGCCCCGCCGCGGGTTGCGTAGTAAGAGCCCGGCACATCAAGCAGCTGCTGCGGAGATCCCTCTTCCAGCACCTTGCCCTTCTCAAGCACGATCAAATAGTCTGCCCTGTTTACGGTGCTCAGGCGGTGCGCAATGGTGATAACGGTGACAGAGCCGTGCAAGCTGCGGATAGCTTCTTGTATAAGCCGCTCGGAGTCGGAGTCGAGCGCAGAGGTAGCCTCGTCAAGCACCAAGATGCTGGGCTTGCCGGCCAAGGCCCGTGCCAAGACCACGCGCTGGCGCTGGCCGCCGGAGAGCATCACGCCGCGGTCGCCCACAACAGTCCGGAACTTGTCCGGCAGCGACATGATAAAGTCAAAAATGTTAGCGTCGCGCGCCGCAGCCTCGATTTCATTCATCCCAATAGTCGGCCTGAAGAACCGTATGTTTTCCTCTATGGTGCCGTTAAACAGGAACGGGTCCTGCGCCACGTACGCAAAATGCGCGCGCCACTCCTTAAGGTCAATCTCGCGGGCCGGCGTACCGTCAAGCAGGATCTCACCCGAGCGGGGCTCAAACAGCCGCAGCATAAGATCGGTAAGCGACGTCTTGCCCGCGCCCGAGGGCCCGATGAGTGCCAGCATTTCGCCCGGCCGCACGCTAAAACTTACCTCCTGCAGCACGGGCTCGCCCCCGCCGTACGAGAGAGACAGTTTTTTGCCCTGCAATTCCTTGGTAAATCTAAACGGCTTCTTAGCGGCAAGACTTGGCTCCTGACTCTCCTGCAGGGTCTGCCTAAAGCGCTCGACGCTGTGCGCGTACGGCAGGTTCTCGTTTACCGCGTGGAGCGCCCCCTGCCCGGACTCCAGGTAGGTAAATATCTTCTGGATAAGGTAGAGCGTCGCTCCGAACGAGACTACGGAAAAGCCCGGAGAGTTGTAGCTGATATAGAACACGATAACGATAAAAAAGAGCATAAAAGGCTGGAAGAGCCCCGCGCTCAGCGACTTTATGAGGGAGATGCGAATCTGCAACCGACGCAGGTTGGCCATAAACCGCTCTATCCCGGTGTATACCTGGCCCTCGACCGCCGCAGACTTTATAGACTTCATGCCCGTTATCTGCTCTGCAAGCAGGTGGGTTATGTCCTTTTCAGTCGAGGACATTTCCTCGGCGGCACCCTGCACGCGCCGCAAGAGCGGCCGGACAATGCCCAAGAGCACGCCTCCGCCAATAAAGGTGAGCAGGGTCGTCATGGGCGAGATGGTAAGCGCCACCAAAAGATATATCGTAAACCCGGTAAACGACTGTATTACCTGGCTTTGGGAGTCGAGCAGGCTGCTGGTGCGCTGTACGTCGCGCACGAGAGTGTTCTGCACGGCACCCATCTTGCGTCCGACAAAGAACGGCCACGACGCGCTGAGCATGAGCGAGAGCATATCGCGGCTTTTATGAAAGAAGAAGTCGGCCACTATCCACCCACGTATGTACCCGAACAGTATGACCAGGCAGGCCCGCACCATAAAAAGCGCGAGTATAAAGTAGAGCAGGGTCCGGAAGGTAAACGGCAGGGAGAAAAAGGCCGCCGCCTGCGCCAGCGTGGCTGAGATTGCATCGGTAGGCACTCCGCCGGACCCTAGCAGGAAGGACAAGAGCGGCACCGCGGCATTGATGCCAATACCCTCCAGTATCGCGCTTACAAACCCTATCACAATGAGCACCACGACATGGGTGCGGTACCTGTCAAAAGTGTCCCATAGCACGCGCACCGATTGGAGGATGGTCATCGCAGTACGTACCCCTCGCCATTGGCCTTGCGCGCTCCCTGGTATGTATGCGCCTCAAGCGGGTCTGTGCCGTGCAGAAAGTCCTCGGGCAAAACAATAAAGAGGCCATCGGTCTCTAGGGTGCGGGCCTCTTCCTCTTGCGTCAACAAGGCTTCGTGGAGCTTCTCTCCCGGACGCATCCCGATGAACGAAATTTCAACCTTGGCGCCATTGGCGTATTTTTGTATAGTCTCCTGCGCAAACTCCGCTATGGAGCGCTTGGGCATCTTCAGCACAAATATCTCGCCCCCCCTCATGAGGCGGCCGGCATCAAAGATAAGCTTTACGGCGTCGGGCACCTCCATAAAGAACCGGGTAGCCTCGCGGTCGGTGACAGTGACCGGCTTGCCCTGCTCTATCTGCTTGCGCCACAAGTGTATGACCGAGCCGCGAGACTCCAGCACGTTGCCGAACCGTACGCAGGAAAAGCGCGTCCGACTGGGCCCGGTCGTAATATTTGCGGCAATAATAAGCCGCTCCATCATGAGCTTGCTCGCTCCCAGGACCGACTCGGGCGCCACGGCCTTGTCGGTTGAAACCGCCACCACTTTCTCCAGATTGTGCTTGATAGCTACATCAATGATATTTTGCGTGCCCACGACATTTGTCTTAACCGCCTCAAACGGATTGTACTCGCAGATGGGCACGTGCTTGAGCGCCGCCGCATGAAAGCAGATATCGACCCCGCGGAAAGCGTAGTCCAAACGGTCGCGGTCGCGGATGTCGCCAATGAGGTAGCGCAGGCGTGCGTCACTGCCGAGCGCCTGTCTCAACTCGTGCTGCTTGTGCTCGTCGCGGCTAAAGATGCGTATCTGCGCCGCGTCAGTCTCTAAAAGCTGGCGCACAATCTCGGAGCCGATAGAGCCGGTGCCGCCGGTTATCAGTACTACTTTGTCCTTATATTCACTCATGTGCGTTTGCTCATTATCTCATTAAATCTCCTGAATGCGCCCACCACCCTGTCGAGGTCGGCCTTTGCGATATGGGAGTACATGGGGAGAGCCAGCACATTATGGGTCACCAGCTCTGTTGCGGGCAGCGCGCCTTTTTTAGGGGCAAAGGGCTTGTACGGCGGCTGTGCATGCAGCGGCGGATAGAAATACTTGCGCGAGCCTATCCCCTCCTTTGCAAAAAAGTCGTGGAGGTCGTCACGCGTGTACCCCAGCGCAGGGTCAATGTAGACGGACAGGATGTAGCAGGACGTCTCGGTGCCCTTTGTTATCGACTGGAACCTCAACCGGGGCTCAATTGCAAGGAGTGCGTCGCGCAGGTACGCCGCCTTGGCGCGGCGGCTCTTTAGGTTTTGAGGGAGCTTGGCGAGCGAGCGCAGGCCAATAGCGGCATGGAACTCGGACATGCGGGCCGAGAGCCCCGCAAACAGCATGTTGTTGGTGCCGTCGTCGCCGTAGTTGCGGCCCAGGCGCACAAAGTCCGCAAGTGCGGCATTGTTGGTGGCGACAAGCCCGCCCTCCGCGGCAGTAAGCGGTTTGATCGGGCTGAGGCTAAACACCTCCGCATCGCCGAAGTTGCCCACGCGCACACCGCCCGCGCTCGAGCCGAAGGCATGCGCCGCATCAAAGATGAGTTTGAGCTTGTGCTTGCGCGCCAGCTTCTGGAGCCCCTTAACGTCGCACACCGCGCCAAAGACGTGTGTGGCTAGTATTGCGGATGTCTTGCGGGTGATTTGTTTCTCTGTTGAAACAGGATCGAGCGTATACGTCTGCGGGTCAATGTCGGCAAACACAGGAGTGAGGTTATTCCAAAGTATGGGGTGGCCGGACGCGGCAAACGTAAAACTCGGGAGTATGACCTCGCCCTTAAGTCCCAGGCCCTTTAAGACGAGCATAAGCCCGGAGGTGCAGGACGATACCGCGACGCAGTGCTTAACCCCCAGATATTTTGCCGCGCGCTCCTCAAACTCCCGCACGTTCTTGCCCATGGTAAGCTGGCCGCTTTCCAGGCTCTTTTTAAACAAAGGGGCGTATGCGTCGGACGCCTCAAGCGTGGGCCGTGTAATATGGATAAAGCTCTTTTTTTTCATCAAGATAGAAGCCCGCCCAGACAGGCTCATAGTAGTAAACTATACATCCCTCGTCAAAGTTACCCGCCTACTGGGTCTTGTACTCGGGGAAAAAGTCGGCCTGCTCAAATTCAAGGTCCTGCGGTTGCTTATCCCCCGCCGCGCAGCGGACTGCATACGCCTCGCGGTTGTGCACTTTCTTGTAGACGTAAAAATCCCTGGTAACGGGCGAGAATGACCTCTTAAACGCAAGCAGGGAGTCGTCCTCGTGGGTGGAATGTCCGCCGCCCAGGCTGTACTGTGCATACCGCGCCTCCTTAGCCCACTCTACTATGGCGTCGACAACAAAGTCGTTTGGACGCATCGCGGCAAACTGCGGATACGCGGCGCGCAAATAGTCGTGCAATATAACTCCGTTGCCCAGCACCAGGGAGGCCGCCGCAACCTCGTCCCCGGCATAGACAACAAACAGCTGCGCCTCATTGGGGAATGAAGAAAACAGGTCGGCGTAAAATTTCTCGCTAAAGTAGTAGAACGTGCCCGCCTGCTTGCGGTCCATAGAGGCTGCATAGACTCTGACAAACGCCTCGACCGCCTCCGGGGTAGCTCCCCGCACGACGCGCAGCCCCTCCTTTTGGGCGCGCCGCAGGTTCTTGCGCACTTTATAGTCGTACTGCGCGCGGATATCGTCGAGGTTGCGCATAAGGTCTATGGACACTACCTTGCGGTTCCATATCAGGTTAGGGTCATCTTTGTACACGGCATCATTACCAAGCGCGGGGTTTAGACGCTGGAATTGGCTGACAATGCCGTTCTCTTTAGCGTATGCGTCGAGCTCGCTCAAAAATGCGCTGTATTCCTCCTGTGCAGCCTTGTCATCCTCAAAGGTGTGGACGGGCCCGCCGTAGTACCACGGAGAGAGAAGGTCCTTCTCCCCTCCTCCCTCTACCGGAGGCAAGGGCCTTTCAAAAAATGCCTGCAGGAATTCCCCGCCCTCTCCCTGATAGTAAAAATATACCGCTGTCTGTCCGGTAAAATCCTGAAACAGCCGCAGGTAGCGCGGGTCAAGGTGGATGTCGCTGCGGGGAAACCGCGCCAACACATCGAGTATTTCCTGCTCATCCTCCAATGTCAGAATACGGAGTCCCATAGATTAAACGCCAAGCACCGTATGCACAGCCTCAAGCATGGCGTCGAGGTCTTCGCGGCTCATGCTTTGGTGTATAGGCAGGTTATTGATGTGGCGCGAGATGTCATAGGAGAGAGGATAAAGCCCCTCGTCTATCTGCTGCACCAGCCGGTAGTACAGGGTCGAGGTGGGCACGCCAAGCTCCTGGAGCTTAAAGTAAAAGTCGTTCCTGTCCATACCGTCCACCCATATGGGGAAGTTCATGGGCACCACACCCTCAGGAAGTGACGCAAAGAAAGGCTTTACCGCGCGCAATTTTCCGGCCACGTACTCATAATTGCTACGGCGTACCGCCGCAATGCGCTCCCACTCGGCGCGGGCAAACTCCGCCAACACCGCCTCGTCTATGTCGTCTTGCAGCGCAGGATCCGTGTTGGCCGGCAAGCGCAACAAGCCGCCGCTCTCAACAGCCAAGTACTTATGCAGGGAGTAAAAAGCCGCATCGCCAAAGGTGCCTAGTTTTTGTCCTTTGTAAGAAGACGCGAGCGCATGGGCGCAATCTTCCACAAGGAGCTTGTTGTGCTTTTTGCACAACGCCACCACTTCGCCAAAATTCTCCGGCGGAAAGCCAAAATAATGTATGACCAGCACGGCCCGCACCCCGGGATGTGCAATCTTTTGTGCAAGGTCCTCCATATCGGGAGAAAGCCGCTTGTCCAGCGCATAAAACTCGTACGACGCGCCCGACTCTTCAGTCGGGTCAAGCACGCCGGACCCTTCCTTGTCGGTGATGCCGATATAGGCAGGCAGGAGTATCGTGCCGTCCGCCACGCCCAAAAGCTGTATAGCTTTTTTAAATGCGCTGCGGCCGCTTTGGGTAAAGTACTCCGGCCTGGCAAACTCGGCATTTTTTTGCTGCTTAAGAGAGATCATAGGGGGTAGGCGGTGTCTTGCGGCGAAGGAGCGCGGGCGAGATATCCATATCCTTAAGTATAGAGACGATTTTTTCATCCGCGCCATCTTTGGCGTAAGGGTTTACGAGCAAAGAGAGCTCTTGGCGGAACTCCGGGGAGAGTGCCCGCTGTACCGCGGCTACAATAGCGTGCCGCTCATGCGGCGCATCAATGACATTTGCCGCGCGTTCGCGCCCTTCCTGCCGCGACCCGATATTGACCACCGGCAGGGAGAACGACGGGGCTTCAATAAGGCCGGCGCTCGAGTTGCCGACCATTGCGCCTGCAGCAGCCATAAGCGCCATAAAATCGTCCCGGGGAATGCTCTTATGTATCTTAAGCCAAGGCTCATGCTCGTATCGATGGACTGCAGCAATACTCTGTGCACTGCCCGCATCGGAGTTGGGGTAGATAAGCACAGTCTGAACAGCGAGTTCCTTGAGGGCCTCAAGCGTTTCTTCCATATACTCGCCCGCGCGCGCCGCCTCCGTTGTGGTGGGATGCTGGGTGACAATAAGGAACGGCTTGGCGGGATCAAGCCCGTACTTCCGGGCAATTGCCGCGTTCTGCTGTGCATCTGCAGCATACACGGGCCTCACCCCCGGGTTGCCCACAACAAAAATCATTTCCTTGTTTTCTCCAAGCCGCTCTAACACCCTGCCCCCTCTCTCACTTGACGGAAAATGTATGTCGGAGAGTTTTGTGATGGCGTGGCGCATGCGCTCATCTATGGTCGCGCCCGTTGACGTGTCGCCCCCCGAGACATGCGCCACCGGTATGTTGAGCGTTGCGGCCGCTATGGCGCCGGCAAGCGCCTCACCCCGGTCTCCCGCCACCAGCACCAGGTCGGGGTGCTCGCGGACCAGTGCGTCTGTAATACCCACAAGCTCGTACCCCAGCGACTTGGACATTCCGGCATTTGTTGCGTCCTCTATGCGGCCGTCCACTTCCGCCGCAATACGCAGTCCGTCTTCCTGTATCTGCGACAGGGTGTATCCGTGCTCGCGGCTTAAATGCATGCCGGTCGCAATGACCGAGACGTCGAACACGCCGCTTTCCTTAAGTTTAAGCAGCAGGTTTTTAAGAGCTCCGTACTCGGCCCGCGTGCCTGTTATATATGTAATCTTTTTCATGCCAACATGCCCATTGTAATAAATTCGTCCTGTTCTATCTGCTGTTGGGTACGCCGGCCCACCACTTGCCCATAATCCTTGGCGGGCAGCCCTTCGTATGGGCGTTTGTATGCCAGCATATCCTTGGTTATAACCTCGCCCTTTTGTATAGCACGGCGCGCCACGATGCCCTTGCGGGTAGCCAGACGCATCTCCATCTCAGCGCTTGTGGGGGTTTTTACCCCGGTGCCAAGCATCACTTCTGCGTTGGGGACTTTCTGTATCGCCGCCTCTCGCTCGCCCTGAGGAATACCTTCTGCTGCGCGGATTGCGTCGACCAGAGTTTTAAACTCCTCCGGATTGAGCGCCATGCGCTGGTCGGGCCCCGGCAGGCTCTTATCGAGCGTCATGTGCGTCTCTACTACAGTGGCTCCTAAAAGCACCGCCAAAGGGGCTGCCACAACCCCCGCACTATGGTCTGAGAACCCGACCAGTGTACCAAACGCACTATGCAGTGTTTGTATCGCACGCAAGTTAAGCTCGTGCGCGGGGGTCGGGTAGCTTGATGTGCAGTGCAGGACGATTATATCCCTGTTGCCTGCGGTCTGTGCCGCACTAAGAGCTTCCCCAATCTCATCCGGCATAGCCATGCCGGTCGACAGTAGTACGGGCTTGTGCCACGGGAAGATTTCCTCGAGCATGGGTATGGTTACCAGATCGTTGGAACCTATCTTGTATGCCGGCACACCAAGGCTCTGGAGCAGCCGCGCACTTACCTCCTCCGACGGCGTAGAGAGAAAGAGGATGCCCGCCTTGGCGCAATACTCCACAAGTTCTTGCCACTGCGCCCGGCTAAACTCCCACTTCTTTATCATGTCAAAGTAGGACTCCTGGTCGGCCGCACCGCCTTTTTGGTACTCAACTTTTTTCAATTTCTGAGTGACCTCTTCCTCGGCGATAAAAGTCTGGAATTTAACCGCGTCTGCCCCCGCCGCCTTGGCCGCATCGACGAGCTTTTTCGCAAGGCTCAGATCGCCGTTGTGGTTGATGCCCGCCTCGGCAATGACAAAGACCGGCCGGCCCTCGCGGATTATCCTGCCGCCTATAGAAATCTCCTGATTAAAGCTTGTTGAGGCCACAGCAATACAACTCATACTAGCGCACCAGCGTTACTCTTGCCAAAGTATATAAGTATGTTATTATATACCCGGATACGACCTTACCCTTATCGCAGCAGCACAAGGAGACGTCATGAGACCGGTATCGCAAGACGACCTCGCCCGGATGGAGCAGCTCCGCCGCGGCGAGAACTACCCGGCTCTGCAGAGGCTTACTGATGAGCTTCTGGCAAAGTTGGGAGACTCTATCGAGCCCGCGGCGGAGCTGGTGCGCAGCCGCGTCTACTACGAGCGGTCCATGGTGCCGCTCCAAGTCGCATGGAAGACCCCGGGCGACGCGCGGACTCAGTACGAAGACGCATGCGCGCTTGCGGGCCTTTCCGCCCGGCACGCGCACAACGCCGGCGACCCCATCGGCGTGATGTTTGCCGAGGTCAATATCGGCGGGCATATCCTGCCGGGGCTCGGCAAGACACAAGAAGGCCTGAAGATGCTCAAGCGTATCCTCGAGCAGGCCCAGGCTCTGGTGTGCGGCTCCGACGAGAAGAGCGCCAAGAGACTGGAGCGGGTGCTCTCAAACACCCGCATCCTGATCGACAAGAACTCGCAGTAACCGCTAATCGGCGCCGGGAAACCGGCGCCGATTTTATTTATCAGGATTCATCTCCTCGTCCAGGGTCGAGAGGTCGCCGTCCTGCCCACCCGTCTCGCGGGCGCGCAGCACCCGCCGCATAATCTTGCCGCTCTTTGTTTTGGGCAGCGAGGTTACAAACTCTATCTCGCTTGTCAGCAAATGCGCAGCCGAGTGGTCTTTAACAAGACTGCTCAGCTCTTCTTTAAATACCTCCGAAGGAGCGTGGCCGGGCTTGAGCAGGACAAACGCTTTAACAATGCTGCCAAACAGCTCACTGGGTTTGGCAATAACGCCGGCCTCAGCAACCCACGGGTGCGACACCAGTGCGCTCTCTATCTCAAAGGGGCTTAGGCGCTTGCCCGCGCTTTTTATCATGTCGTCCTCCCTGCCCTTAAACCAGTAGTATCCGTCCTCGTCGCGGTAGGCCGTGTCTCCCGATATATACCACCCCTGCTCAAAGTAAGAGTCAAACTTCTCTCTGTTGTTCCACACCTCTTTCATAAGTCCGGGCCAGGGCACCTTAATGGCCAGTCTCCCCGCCTGCCCCGGCGGAAGCTCGCGGCACGACTCGTCCAGTATTGCCGCCACCACGCCGGGCAGCGGCTTGCCCATCGAGCCGGGGCGCACAGGCAGGCACCGGTAATTGTTTATAAGCTGATGCCCCTGCTCGGTCATATACCAGGAGTCGTGTATGGGTATGCCCAAGTCGCGCTCTGTCCACTCTATAAGCTCGGGGTTAAGCGGCTCGCCGGCGCTCACTATGTGCCGGAGCTTGGGCAAGTGGGCGCGGTCGAGCGGAGCATTATGATACCGCAGCAGCCTAAAGGCGGTCGGACTGCTGTACCACACCGTGATGCCCATGCGCGCCATAAAGGCAACCCACTCTTGTGCATTGAAACGGCCCCCGTACAAATGGACTGTCACGCCTACCAACAGCGGCGCAAAAAAGTTATACACCATGCCGGTTACCCACCCCGGGTCGCCGGTGTTCCAATACTTGTCCTCCGGTTTGAGGTCGAGCACATACAGCGCCGTCACCAAGTGGCCTATCATGGCGCGCTGGGCCAGCACAATGCCTTTGGGCTTGCCTGTCGAGCCCGAGGTGTAATGGAGCATAAAAGGGGTCTCAAGGTCGCCAAAAACGGCGCACGCCTGTGTGGGGCCCTCGAGCAGGGACGGGAGGTCATCCTCGGTAAGGATGGTGGCGAGCGCCGGCAGGGCCGCGTCTATAACCGCGCCCCGCAGCGCCTTTGTCGTGTAGAGCCACTGCGCCCCGCAGTCTCCCAAGCGGTCTATAATCGCGTCTTTGCCAAATGCGTCGAACAAGGGCACCGCAATAGCGCCGCATTTAACCACGGCCAAGAGGACCACGGCATACTCGACAGACTTGGGCGCATAGATGCCAAAGCGGCTCCCCGGCTTGAGCCCGCGCGCCAAGAGGCTGGCGGCAACGGCGTTGGAGCGCTCGGCCAGCTCCGCGAACGTAATGCGCACCACGCTGCCGTCGGGCTTTTGCTCGACAATAGCATCGTGCCCGCCGCGACCAAGTGCTACCTGGTGGTCGGCTACCTCAAAGCCGTAATTAACCTTCCCGCTCTGGTGAAACGAAAACTTAGGGAGCCATGCATCCCACGAAAAACTTTCTCTTGTGGAGTCGTAGTCGGTAAAATTTGGAGCCTGCTCATCCATGTATCTCAATAATAGGCCCTGTCCTGCCATGAGGCAATTGCTGTGCTATATTCCCTACCATGAGCGAACGGGACACATACTCCTTTTGGGACACAGTGAGCGAAGACGCCAAGGCGGCAGGGTTGAGTATCAATCCGCGCGCGCCGCTCGTGGTGAGGCTTATGCAGCTGCGCCGTGCGGTGCGGTACCGGCAGGGGTTTGCCTGCGTGTTTTGGCTCCGGGTCAACCAGCTGTTGGCAGAGCGCCGCTGGCGCGGGAGCTTCCGCTTGCGGGTGTGGCGCCAGTACCGGTTTGCCAACGACATCTCCGAGTACGCCACCATCGGGCCGGGCCTCCTTATACCCCATCCGGTCAACATAAATATCGGCAGCGCCTCAAAGCTCGGCAGCAACGTTACGCTCTATAACGGCACGACACTGGGCAGCAAGCGCAGCGGCGCGGGCGCTGGCATGCCGCACCTTGGCAATAACGTAATAGTCTACACCGGGTCAAAAATAATTGGAGAGGTGCACATCGGCGATAATGTCGAGATAGGCGCCATGTCACTATGCCTCAAAGACGTACCTGCCAATAGCGTGATGTACGGCATCCCGCCGAACGTTACGATAAAGCAAAGATAGTCCTCACGACAGGAGCGCTGCCCTTACTCAATAACGATGTAGGAGTTTACCGAGCTGTACTGGCTGCGGTGTATGCGGTGGTTAAGCAGGCCAAGCTCCTCCTTTACGGCAATCGTCTCTCCGGGGAAATCGCGGACATTGAGCTCGTCGAACCCTATGACCGTGCCGCGCGTTATATGATTTTTAATAAGCTGCAGGCACTTCTTGGTCGGCTCGTAGATGTCAAAGTCGAAGTACGCCAGCGAAATGATGGTCTCCGGGTGGTCGGTAAGATATTTTTCCAGCTCGACACTTGCGTCTCCCTTAATGAGCTGGAACTTTTTAAGATGGGAGATGGGGTTTTCCTGCTCGTGGTATGAAAGGATTTGTTCCAAGTACGCTTCGTAATTCTCGGTCACGGCATACTTACCCGCTGTTGCAATATCGGCACCGCCGTCTTTTTCATGCACGGACGGGAACCCGGCAAACGTGTCGAAGCCGATAAGCTTGCGGTTGTGATTGTACGGCTCGTACATGCCGCGGAACGACTCAAAGAGGGCGAGGTTTTGCCCCCAGCGCGTGCCAAACTCCATCACCACCCCGTGCACCGGAAGCTGTTTTTGGTATATCTCGTGCATAAAGAGCATGCGCATGAGATATTGGCGGCGTATAAAAAGTCCGAGGTTTTTTAGTATCTCCTCATCCGGCAAGGGCGAATTCTTAAACAGATCCAGCAGGCGCGCACGTTCCACCACCTCCTTCTGAGAGGAGTAGTCTTTGCTCACCAAGTTAGAGATATCTTTTTCCATTTACTTTTTTGCTTCTACTATCCAGAATTTGATCTTGTCCTTGCGGCCGTTTTTAGTCCTCACTACAGAGTCTACTGTAGTACTCTTGAACCCCTTAAGCAACCCGGTAATCTCCGCAAGCGTAAAAAAATGGATTGTCCCCGGCCATGCGGACAGGCTCTTGTCATCCGCAATCATCATGCTAAAAAGCGAGCCGCCCGGCTTTAATACCCGGTGTGCTTCGGCTAGTATCTTTTTTATATTCGCGGGACTGTTGTGCTGCACCGCTGCGATGTCTACAACCGCGTCAAATTGTGCGTCTTTGTGGGGCAATGCGACTATGTCCCCCACTACAAACTCTCCCTTAAGCTTTTCTTGGGCAAAGCGCTTCTTGGCCGCCTTAATGGCCGTTGGCGAGCCGTCTATGCCAAACACCCTAAACCCCTCGCGCGCCGCATACCAGGAGGCCGCGCCGGTGCCGCACCCCAGGTCGAGAATAGCAACCTTCTTTCTGTCTTTGACGCCGTAGTAGTTGCGCGCAACAAACCGCACCAGCTCCTCCGGCGGATACTTGCCCCACTCGCGCGAGCGATATATCTTCTCCCACGTGTTGTCCCAGCTTGTTTCTTTCATTATCGTTTGTGCGCTGTACGCTCAATCTTATCTATCAGGCTTAAAACATCAAGCTCGTCTTGGGCCAAGAGCTTGGATGTTTCTTTACCCTTGAGTACCGCGAGCACGTGGGCCATCTCGGCCAAATGCGCATCCTCGTGGAACTTGTAGGCCGCAAGGCGCTGCTTGCCCCGCAGGTTTATGTGTTTGCCCTTGCCTTGCCGGTATACCTCGAGCACATTCTCGCGCTCCTTCCATACGACCTGCTTGCGCGCGTCGGTAGCCTCAAAGCGCTTGACCACCTCCGGGGCGACAAGGTCGAGTACAAGCACGCCGCGCGCGCCACTTTTAAAATGCACGTGCACCACCATATAGTCGTCTATGCCGTACTTTTTGGTGTGCACGCGGGCACTCTCAACACTGAGGCCCTCAACCCTCCCGAAGAGCTTGAGCATCCACGGCAACTCAACCCGCAACATCTCGCGGATGCCGTTAGTGCGGGGCTTGAAGATAAAATGCTCTCCCTTCTTCTTCCATGGATGCCAGTCGTGGATGTTCTGCCCGAGATGAAAGAAAAAGTACCCCTTAAAACCCTTGCCCACCTCGGCGCCCACACGAGCCACATCCTCGTCAAAATACTCAGTGTTGGAAAAAAATGCGCGCACGCGGTGCTTTTTTGCCAAGCGCTCTATGGCCCGAGACTCTTGCGTCTCTAGGTTGAGCTCGACAAAGAACGGCACGCCTGCTTTGGCGCAAGCCCGGGCGTACGCAAGATGGGCCCCGGGTATTGTTGAGATGACTATCAGGTCGTACTGCTTTAGATCTTTGAGGGCCGGCACTAGCTCAATGCCGAGCTTGTCGAGTTCTTTGGCCTTTTCCTGCTTTGGCTCGTAGCCGGCAATATCGCGCACGCCAAGGGCCCGCAGGTTGCGTACCCTGCGAGTGCCCATGGAGCCTAATCCGATTACGAGTACTTTCATATCTTGCGTATAAGCTCCATTACGGCAACGGCATTCTTAAGCGAGTTTATGGGCTCCTTTTTGTGCTTGATGCAGTCAAAAAAGTGCGCGAGCTCGCTCTTAAACATCGCCTTGCCCGTGGCCTCCGCCTTAGGCACAGAATAGTTTTGCCACGTGCCCGTAGCACTCTTATGTATGCGCAGGGTGCCGGCGTTCATATCCCACAAGAGCGTGCCCTCCTCGCCATAGAGCTCCATCGAGCGGCGGTACGGCACGGTTAAGTAGTCGAGATACACATGCGCCAGCGACTTGTCCGCAAACCGCACCGTTATGCTGGCAATGTCCTCCGTCTCGATAGGCAGGTGACCGGTATGCACACGCTCGCCGACAACGCCTGCGACTTTTTTGGGCATGAGCCACAGGAGATAGTCGAGCTCGTGCGAAAGGTCCAGGAGTACGCCGCCGCCCAACGCTTTCTTGGCGCTGTAGCTTGTGCGATACTCCTGCCCCGGTCGCCAATGAGGCAAGTACTGCCCTGCCATAATCCGCGCGCCCACCACCTTGCCTATCGCGCCCGACTCAACCAGCTCTTTTGCTTTTACTATCCACGGACTAAAGCGCATGTCATACCCCACCATAAGGGTCAGCTTCTTTTTCTTGGCTTGGCGCGCCATAGTATCAAATATCTTCTTGTCATACGCGGAGGCAATCGGCTTCTCCACAAACACGTGCACTCCGGCATCAAGACACGCCAGCGTAGTCTTGGCGTGCATACTGGTCGGATTGCAGACAAACGCGGCCTGTATCCGCAAGCGCTCAAGCGCACGGGCAAGCTCCCGATAATACGCAGAGCCGTGCGAGCTCGGCTCAAATATATGGACAGTCAGCCCCAGCGTTTTCTTAAGCGAGGCAAGAGTCGCTACGTGCTGACGACCAATGGAACCGCGGCCTATAACTAGTACATTCATACGGCCTCAAATGCGTCCTTGTTCTTATACAGCACCTCCGCCAGTTCAAAGTCCTCCCGGTCGTCTATGTCCACGGCCTTCCACTTTGGCACAATGTACGCGGCTGCGCCCTCGGCGTCGAAGCTCTTGTGCGAGAGAAAATGCTTGGTATTTTGCACGTATATCATGCTCCCGTCCTGCTTGTAGGTCTGCGGAAGCTCCTGTCGGTTGAGATGGGAGGTCCCTTCCGGATTTACAACCCTTATCTTCCCGCCTTCTATAGTGAGCGTCTGGTGGTGGGTAGGCACAACTGAGACCAGCGCGGGCGCGCCTTGTGCCTCAAAGCAAGAAAGGCTTTTTACGATGTCGTTGGCGTCGCGCAGGGGCGAGGTTGGCTGCAGCAGATAAAAAAGTTCCGGCTCGTACCCCTCAACGTCGCGCAAATGAGCAAGCATGTGCTCGACAGCATCCGCAACGCTTGCAGTTGCGGTCGCCAGCTCTGCGGGGCGCAGGTACGGGACATCGGCTCCATAGGAGCGTGCCACCTGCGCTATCTCTTCCGAGTCGGTTGACACCACCACACGGTCAAATATCCCCGACTCCCGTGCCGCCTCAATGGTGTGCGCTATAAGCGGCCGGCCCGCAAAGTCTTTTATATTCTTGCCGGGGATGCCCAAAGACCCGCTGCGCGCAGGTATGATAGCCAGGATTTTTTTACTGCTGCTCGGCATAATATTTCTTCTCCAACGCCATTAGCCTTTTAAAATATTCCGGGGAGGCATCGGCCTTAAGACGCGCAAGCTTTTCCGCCTTTTTACTTTCAACAAGGCCGGGGTTCGGCAGTTTTTCCCTCTTTAAGATGGAGGCCATGCCGGGGAGCGGCTTTTTACCCAGGAACTTCTGCACTTTCTTTACAACGCCCGCAGTGTCGGAAAGCATGTCCTCGTACGACACAAACAGGACCTTGCGGCGCTGTGCCACAGACAGCCCGCGCATCACTGCGGCATACCGCTTAAACAGCGTCTCGATGATGAATATATTCTGGTCGGCGGGCAAGAGCGTTTCGTACGTCGCACGGTCCTTGTGCATGTACCACGGATACACTCCCTTTTCCCCCTGCAAGGGAATGTTGAAGAAGGTCGGGTCTTGGCCCCAGCGCTTGGTCGAGTGCCTCGTGTACCACGAGTAGGCAAGGTCGACCGGACTGCGGCTGAGACTGATGATTTTTAACGCGGGGAACGAGTCAAAATATATCTTGGCGTCGGGCAAGACCTCATGCACCAAAAAAAGGCTGTACGCGCCGCGCTTATAGTAGTCGCGCAAAAGCGCATCCCGGTCCTCGGTTTTTGCGCGCGCAATAAACTTTTTTGCGTCCGCAGTATGAAAGACGGAGGACTTGTCAAAGACGCGATGGTTAAGGTTGCGGCCTATGAGCATCTCAAACGCGTGCATGTCCACCTCATGGTGGAGCAACTCCTCTGCCACGCGAGTGTCCATAAGCCCCAACTTCTCCATGTAGGGGATATGCTCGAGCAGGCCGCAAAGCTGCACCGGCTCCACATCCGCAAAGCCGTTGAGGACATTTGCCGCCAAAAACTTCCCCGCCCTGCCCATACCGTCCAGCAGGAGGAGGTTCTTAACCAGGGGTTTGCGGCGCGCCAAGGTGACAGTGGGCTTTTTCACGGTATATATAACACTATAAAAATCCTTTAGTTTCAAGGGCCCGGAGCAAGATCTCCGTAGCCTCTTCTATACTAACAGCACCGGTGTTTATACGTATATCGGGACTCTCCGGCGGCTCATAGGGGACGCCGCCATAGCCTATAAAGTCGGGGAGCTCCCCCTCATCTACCTTTTTATACAAACCCTTAGGGTCGCGCGCGGAGCGTACCTCGTGGCTCGACTCGATGTAGACCTCCACAAACCCCTCGCCTATGGCCGCCCGCGCTTCCTCGCGCAGCTCTTTTAGAGGCGCTATAACCGGCACTACTACATAGTCGACCTTTCCCTGCAGCTCTTTTGCAAGTTTTATAACCAAGCGCTGATTTTGTTTTATATCTTCCTCGCTGAACCCCAAGTCCTGGTGGAAGGTCCGACGCACCACATCGCCATCGACAATATCGACCGTCTTGCCTCGGGCGCGCAGCCGCTCCGCGAGCGCCTCGGCTATCGTTGTTTTGCCTGCACCGCTCAAGCCGGTAAACCACAGTACGGGGGTCATGGCGTTATTGTACGAATACCTCTTCCCCCCGCGCAATAGCGTCAATAACAAGCTGCGACACCTCGGGGCGCATAAACCACTCCGGAAGCGGCTTCTTAGCCTGGAGCATCTTCCGGGCCTCGGTGCCGCTTATGTGCAGCTTGTCCTCGTCGGCATGGGCGCCCGCGTCGTCTTTTTCATGCACATGAGCCCCAAGCTGCTTTGAGTAAAACACATGATTGAAGCGCAGCGGCACTATGCCAACCTCGGGAAACTGGTCGAAAATGTCGTGCGAGGCGGTAGGCGGATAAAAGTCGCCCACGCCCGTGTGATCGCGCCCGACGACAAAGTGGCTGCATCCGAAGTTTTGGCGCACCAGTGCCGTAAACAGAGCTTCCTTGGGCCCGGCGTAGCGCGAGTACGTAGCAAAGGCCGCAAGCACGGCCTTATTCTTCGGATAAAACTGCCGTATCATCAGCGCGTAGCTGTCGAGTATGTACTTGGCGTTAAAGTCGCCTTTCTTTTTTTTGCCCACTACCGGATGTATGAGAAGTCCGTCCGCGCCCGAGTCCTTCATTGCCTGCATCTGCAGATACTCGTGGCCGCGATGAGGGGCGTTGCGCGTATGGAACCCCACGACCTTGCTCCAACCCAGGCTCTCGAATAAGCGGCGCGTCTGCGACGGAGTCAGCTCATATTCGCCCGTGTCGCTTAGGCGACGGCGCAGGAGAGTTATCTCGCCTCCGAGGAACATATCTTCCATGGCAAGCGCGGCCGCAACGCCAGGATGTTTTTCATCCAGTGTGCCGTAAAGCTTTTGTGCGTACTCTTTTTTATCAAAATGATATACCTCCTGTAGGTTTAGGAGAGCGAAAGGCTCGCCGCTGGGGCTCTTGAGCAGCACCTCTGCCCCTTCATTAAGCCCTTGCACTGCCGTGGGAGATACTGCCAGCACTATGGGGAGCGGCCAGGCGACGCCGGACGGCAAGCGCATAGTGTCAAGGACGCTCTCAAGCTGTACACGGGACATAAACCCCTCAAGCGGGCTGTATGCGCCCAACGCTATCTGCTCGGCGTCCATCTCCTGCTGCTCGTTTAGCGTCACAGCCGGGAGAGACAGTAGGTCCGTCCGGCTAAGCAGACCGGGCTCAAAGCGCTGCACCAGCTTGCCTCCGTGAGGAGGAACAAGCGGCGAGTGCCGGTCGAAGGAAAGCAGGTAGTTCTGCGACTCGAGGTACTCGACCAGCTTTTCCTCCTTGTCGGCATACTGGCGTATGTCTATTGCCGAGTTGACATGGTTTATGACGTTTTTCATTACGTTTATGCACTCGAAGGGGTACTTGCCTATCGCAGTCTCGGCCGCCAAAGTGAGGCCCATAGCGCCGTCGGTGATACTGCTCTCTATGTCGTGTATTTCCGCACGGGTAGGAAGAGGGCTGTGCACCATGGACTCCAGGAAGTTGGTAGCCACCACTACCGGCTTACCTTTGCGTCGCGCTCTGTGCACGATTATTTTCTGAGTAAAAGGTATGCGGTATAGGAATATCTCCTTGCTTAGGTCGCCCCGGTCGATAAGCAGCATGTCGGATGCGTCTATGACGCCATCGAGGTTTCTGAGCCCATCAATGCACTCTATCTTTGAGATTATCTGCATCTTTCCCTTGCTTATCGTGCGTACCGTCTCAACGGCCTCCCGCGAGCGCATGAAGGACGCCGCAACATGGCCCACGCCCTCCTCAAGACCGATGGCAATTGACTCATGATCTTTAGGAGTGAGCGGCGGCATATCTATAGACTGGCCTGAGGCGGTGTCTATATAGACACCCTTATTATTTCCAAGGCTGCCTGCCGCTATCACCCGGGCCGCTACATACCCCTGCGGGAGAGTCGACACATCGGAAATACGCAGTGCAAGCGAGTCAAAGTCGCAATACAGGATGTCTCCCGGGGAAAGTTTTTGTACCACAAAACCGGGCGTAAGATTTATACTGCCGACGTCTCCCACCACCGGTTCCCGGTGGACGCGCACCATGTCCCCTATAGAAAAGCTGATGCGATCTTGTGCCAGGGTGCCGGTACGCACCTGAGAACCCTCCGTGTCGACGATAAAAGGTATGCCGACTTCTTTGGCAAGCTGTATGGCACGGCGAAGATCGTCGGTCGTGGAATGCGACATGTTGACGCGGACAAAGTCAACGCCCTTTTCCTTCATACGCACGAGGTCCTCTTTCTCGCGGGCAGCGGGGCCAAGCGTTACAATTATCTGTATTTTTTTATTTTGATCAGACATAGTTAGCGTACCTTGTTGCCGCGCGCGACCTTTATATACACACCCATGCACAGTGCCAGGAAGAGGAGTGCGAGCACGTACTTTATCTGGAGCGGCGGCTGGAGTATGAGCGTCGCATACCAAAGTGCCACAATATTAGCCAAAAACTGTATAAAAAGGAGCCAGAAGCTCAACCCCTCGGTGCTGTTTGTCTTTAACGTCTTAATTATCTGCGGTATGTAGCAGACCGTAAACAGGAATGTTGCCGTCCAGCCCAAGAATAATGCAAGAGTCATATAGTAGTGATAGTAGCTTGTTTGGGCTTTTCGGCCAACGTACGGACCACCTCAGCCAGGCGCATGGCGCTTTTGCCGTCAAAGGAGTAGTTGCTCTCCATAAACACGCGAGCGCGCTCGGCAACCAGGGTACGCTCATGTGGCTTATCCTTAAAACTCCGCAACTGCCCTACAAGTTCCTCCGTATGAGGGGCGACAATAAGGGCTCCGGCCTTTATTGCTGCCGCGTTTTCCGGGGCGCGGGCAAGGAGGCCGTACGCGGGCATGTCCGCCAAAAAATATACAGTGGGTTTGCCAGAGAGCAGAGCCTCGATAAATGCAGTTGAGTAACAAGACACTATCGCATCGGCACGGGCAAAAAGGTCCACTAACGGTTCATACTGCGCAACCCGGTACGCCTGCGCGCCAAAGGAACGCCGCAGGGCCTCTGCATAAAAATCCCGACTTTCCGCGGCCGGACGCAGCTTGATGGTCGCAGCACACCCCTCAACCTCTCGGAGAGCCGCAGCAAGCCGGCCGAAGTAATCAAGCACGTCATACGAGTCGGTCCAGAACCCCTGCGTCACCCGCGGGGCAATGCATACCACATTGAGCACTCCACCTGTCCGGTCCGTTTGCGCTTCAGATGTCGCTTGTTTGTATAAGTCGAATCTGGGCGAACCTACATCAAACAGCTGTCCGTCTGTATATCCTACGCCCTTGAGATCTTGCCGGACCAAGGGGCCGTACTCCGCCACGTACTGCGCCGAGCGCTCTTTAGAAAGAGACTCGGGACCGAAGTAAAAGGAACCGTGCTGGATCTCAAGCGACGGGATGCCCAAAAGCCGCGCGACCTCGCACAAGACCAGAAAGTGCGTCTGCGCGGAAGCGCCTGCCCGCACCAGGACTATGTCCGGGCTCGTACGCTCATACAATGCATACGTTCCGTCTATCTCGTCCAGCACGTCTTGTGCGCCGTCTACAATATGCGCCATCGTTTTTTGCAACAATCCCTCCAGCGAGTGTCCGCGAAACTGAGCATCAGAAAAAACGTGGTGCACGGCGGAAAACTCCTCCCACCCCGCACGCAGTGCCGCCAAAGCCTGTGCTTGCGCGCGGCGTGCGGCGCGCGAGACAAAGTTTTGCGTGTGCACAAACTGCATCCTGTGCCGCACGATAGACGAAAAGCCAATAGCGGGCGCCTCGGCCCTATCCAGCAATACAAGCTCGCTGTTCTTAAGCTCGTCCATGAAGGGACCTATATTCTTCCATAGCTCGCTTGCCACTATCCTCATCTTTTTGCGCGGGACGAGTACCGCAATTGTGGTGTTGAGAGCCCATATGCCCCATCCGAGCATGCGCCGCTTAAGCTCAAAAGCCGCGCGCGGCGGCGCGGCCCGGGGCACCTCCAGTACGACACACGGGATATTTTTTTGTGCGCATGCTAAGCCGGCCGCATCGACGAACGTGCGCGCCTCCGGCCCGGCCAAGAGACCGCCGGCCCGTGCCACCCCGGCCGCAGACGCAAAGACAACGACATTGTCATAAGACCCTCCACGAAGAGCCTCCGCCACTATGTCCAGGTGATAGAAAAATACTGCTAGATAATATTGGAGCGCCGGTGCAAAAGCCGACCTGAGGTCTACCCCACGATAAGAAAAAACGGAGAGGGGCGGCGCCTCGCGCACTACCCTGCCTATCCTCCCCGCATCCTGCAGGCGCTCGCTCACGGGAGTCGTACGCAGGGAACGCGCGGAGAAAAACGGCGCTCCCTTTTCCTCAAGCAAAAATTCAATGTCAGCGCCGCAGGCAATAAGCACGCGATCTTCCCCTGGGGCACATGCAGGCAAAGAAGAAAGGAGCCCCACATGGGCGGGCTCATAGAGAAAAACGGCCGTTTTCATTGTCCTTACTATAACAAAAGAGCGGCCTTAGGGTTTCATAAACTCCAGCACGCGCGCGGCGCGGCGGGCCCAGGTGTGCTCGCGCGCAAAGGCCATGCGCTCGTGCGCGCCGCCCGTGTCGGCCAGCGCGGCATGCACGGCATGCGCGAGTGCTTGCGGGTCGTCGGGCGTGCAGTAGTGCACCAGGTGCGCCGGCACCAGGCTCTTAAGGGCCTCTGTCTCGCTGGCGGCTATCGGCTTGCCTGTGGCCAAGTACTCAAACACCTTCATGGGTGCGGTGTAGCGGTTAGACTCCTGATTTTTGCCGGTGCCCACCAGCAGCAGCACGTCGGCCCGCGCCAGCCATTGCGGCACCTCGCTCAGCTCTGCTGAGGCAAACTGCAAGTTGCCCGCGGGGCCAAACACCGCCTCAAACTCCTCGCGCGACCCGCCCAATATCTGAAACGGGATGCCGCTTGCCTCTTGAGCCGCAGGCAGGACCTCGAGGCCTTTCCATTTGTACAAGCGGCCCACGTAGAGCGCACCGCCCCCCTGGCCCGACAGGTTAAAGAACGGCTCGTCCACGCCGTTGGGCTCGACCAGGCACTCGATGCCGAATGTTGTTTTAAACTCCTGTGCTATAAGCGGGTTGGTGGCAATGACCCGTGCACGTTTAAAGAAAAACCGCGACCACAGCGTCGAGCGCTTGGGCGAGTGCATCTCGGCCACCGTAGGCCCTATCATCGGAAGGAAGCTGTACGAGAACGTGTCCATGTCCACGGTATAGATAAGCCCCAGGCGGCCGCGCATGCGCAGCCACGCAAGGTATATAAAGCTCATCTTCATAAACACCAGCGAGCTGATTACAAAGCCCGCGCGCGAGCTGCCGTACAGGTCGAGCGCAGGCAGGCGCACAGTGTTGATGTCGGCCTGCAGGCCGTACATCTCTTTGGCGGACGCGGCGGATGCGCGGGTGCGCGGTATGACAAGTGTTATGTCCGCGCCCGCGGCCGCAAGAGCCTCGCACATTTTTGCTATCTGGATACCGTACGCCTTTTTAGTGGGGAAGCGCGCGTTAACTACGACGTGGACCCGAAGAGGTGCGGCCATATTATTCGTCGGTGAGCTTGAGGGTTTGATGCTTGTCGTAGACAAACTGAGGGTCGGGGCTGGCCGTAACATAAAAGTGCGGGGCTATAGGGTCAAGCATCAGGTCCAGCCACGCCGGGCCAAAGTGGAAGCTGCGTGCGCTGTGTACGCGCCAGCCCGCGCGCTCGATGGTCTTTATAAGCGTATCGCGCGTAAAGAAGTTGATGTGGCTTACCGCAAGCGACCCGCGGAACTTTCTAAAATGCCAGAGGCTCACCAGCTTGGGCACGCACGGCACGCCTATGACGGCCACGCCGTCTTTGGCAAGAAAGCCCCTGAGCCGCAGAAGGAACGCATACGGCCCGTACATGTGCTCGAGTATATTGTTGGCAAATATGGCGTCAAACTTTTCCTCCGGGCGTACAGGGATGTCCTGCTCCTCTATATTGCCCAGCCGCACATCAAGCCCGCGGGCCTGGCCGTAAGCGGCCTCACGCTCCATAATAGTTAGCCCCGCGCTGCCCTGCCCGAAGTGAGCCAGGAACTCGCCGTGCGAGCAGCCTATATCCAATACCTTTTTGCCGCGCAGGCCGCGCGCATCAAGGATATGTTTGAAGGTCTTTGAGCGCGCAATGCTCGCAAAGCGCGCCTCAATCTCCTGCTGCTTGTCTTGGTTATCGGCCATAGCGCTCTTTGGTAGTGTAATAGATAAGCACCAGCGGGTACAGGAACCGCCCCCACTCAACGCTCAGCGGCATGGAGCCTTGGGTGCCGCAGCGCAGGTAGCCCCATACGGTCTTGAGCAGTACCTTGAGCGAGATGATCAGCATACCCACTATGTCGCGCGATATATACGCGCCAAATGATGCCGCGGCGTTTGCCTTGGCCTGCATGCGGATGTAGCGCATGTTGGCACGCACGTAGTGGCGCACCTCATGGTCATCCATATAGACATACCATGGGCCGGCGAGCTGGCCCACGCGCTTGTCCCACAGCTCGACAGACAGCCTCTCGTGGACCGTTTTAATAAACATTAGCCCCGACGACCTGCGGAAGAGTCGCGTTTGCCAGCCCGGATAGTTAGACGAGCATGAAATTTCCCTGCCCTTAATCACAATCCGCATCGGTATGCGGTAGGCCACCGGCGTGTCTTTGCCGGTTGCTCCGGAGGCTATGGCGCGCACCTCTTGGCACAGCTCCTGCGAGGCCGCCTCGTCGGAGTCTATATAGAGGAACCAGTCGTGCTTGGCTGCCCCAATAAGCTGATTGCGCACGCCGCTAAAGTTCGCGAGCCGCCCGTCGGGGCTTTTAAACTGCGGATCTTGGGTAATGACGCGTGCACCAAACTCGGCGGCAATCTTGAGTGTGTCGTCTGTGGAGCCGCCGTCGCACACCACAATATCGTCAAACTCCTTAACACTCTCAAGCGCCCGCCGCAGCGTGGCGCCGGAGTTAAAGGTGAGTATGCCGACCGATGCGGGGATGGTGCTCATATAATATCTGCCATGACCTTATACCAACCGGCTGCCCTGCTGGCGCGCATGCACACGTCGCGCGGGGTCATGCCTTTTAGTATTACGCTGCGGGGCACATACATGAGGTCTAGCCCCTGGTGCACCGGCACCGGGCGGATGGTAAACGCGGCCTCGTATCCTGCCTGCTTAAGCGCCTCGGCTGCCTGGGGCGAGTGGCCACCGCCCGGGTAGGCAAAGTAGCGGGCAGGGAAGGGCGCTCTGACTTCTCTTTGCAAATCCCCTTGCGCAACCTTAGAGAGATTAGGATGCGTCATGGAGTGATACCCCACCTCGACAAGCGGGTTTTTTGCCAGCTCCGGCAGAGCCTCCGGCGAGAGAAACGAGTTTTCCTGCCCTAAGTAGGCACGCGACAACCCAACATCGCCCACCACAAAAACTGCAACGGGTGCTTGGTACTTCTGTGCAAGCGGGAGCACCACCGTCTCAAAGTCGGCATACCCGTCGTCAAACGTGAGCGCCACCGCCTTGCGGGGCAAGGCGCGCTCGCCCTTTGTCCACGCAACAATATCCGCAAGCGAAACAAACACGTACCCGCAAGCCTTAAGTTTTTGCAGATGCAGTTCAAAATCCGCAGGCAGGACATTTATATCAAACTGCACCGCGCTTATGGAGTGATAACAGAGTACGGACACCTCGCGGAAATTAAAAAGAGGGTCGAGCACTGTGCGCAGCCCGTACAAAATCTCCCATACTGTGCGCTTGAGTGCGTGTATCATGCTGTTGCGACAATATAGTAGCCGGCAGCCTGCTTGCTCGATCGCTTGCCCAGTATGCGGTCGCCCAGGCGCGCGAGGACCGACAAAGGCCCCCGGCTGCCCCACGGCAGCAGCGCCATCCAAGTCTCGAGCGCGCCGCGCGACTGCTGTATCCTTACCTCTTTAAAGTCCTTAAGCAGCACGCGGATGCCGTCGTCGGTAAAGCGCCAGAAGTCTTTGTAGTACGTACCCTCGGCATGGTAGTAGAAAAGGAACGGCACGTACGCCACCAGAGTGCCTCCGGGCTTCAGCACGCGGAGCATCTCGCGACATGCCAAAAAAGGGTCCTCGACATGCTCGAGCACCGACAGGCACACCACCGCATCGAGCGATTGGTCGGCAAACGGCAGCTTGTGTATGTCGCCTAGTATGTCGGGGTTGTAGGTGTCTACCGGGTCGAGCGTCTTATACTCGACGCCCTCCATAAGCGGCAATATCCAGGCCTGTGCGGGGTCGTAGCGGTCGCCCTTGCCCCGCACAGCGCGCAGGCCGGCGCCAATGTCCACAACCTTTGCCCCGGGACGAAAGATGCTGCGTATGCCTTCTACAAAAAGCGGGGTGAGTATAACCATATTATTTTTTAAATATAAACAGGCGGTGGACCGGGTCGTCTATGTGCTTATGGGTCGAGACAAGCTCAAGCCCTGCCGCCTTAGCTGCCGCGACAAACCGCCGCACCGGATAGCCCTTTTTGCCCAGCTCCCAGTAATGCTCTCCGTTAAACTTGTGCTCTTTCCAAAAGAAGGGGATCTGGAAAAATAAATTAAGGTGGGGGAGCAGCGGCAGCTTGAATGCAAGAGAGAACACCCAGCCCGGATGCGGCAATGACACAACGACGTGCTTTGCACTCACCCGCCGCAACTCGCTCAAAGCCTGCGGCACATCCTGCCACTGTATGTGCTCAAGCACCTCGGCCGCCAATGCCAGGCTAAACTCCTCGTCCGCAAACGGCAATGCCGTGATGGAGCCTACGACGTCCGGATGCAGGTCCTCGGCAATATCGCAGGTGACTACCCTCACCCCGTCCTTTCTTAGATTATCGGTGACAACGCCCCCGCCCGGGCCCACCTCGAGCACGGAGGCGGGTGTGTGCGAGCGCACAAGCTCAAGCTGGTAGAAGTAGGAGAGCCAGCGGTCCTTACTTCTGTAGGAGGCGCCGTAGTGCGATTTGTCGACCTGGGGCGCGTAGTTAGCCATGGAGTACCTCTAGTATGCGCGGAATGAGGCTTGTAAGCGAGTGGTGCTGCCGGATATACTCTGGCCCCTCAGACTCCAGGAACTTGAGCGCCGGGTCGGTCGTGCTGACGGGGCAGCCACACGCCAGCGCCTCCAAGACCACCTTGTCGAGGCTGCCCGTCTCGCTGCGGTGCACAAACAGAGCGGCGCGCCGGTACTCGTCACGCAGCTGCGTATGCACAAGCCCGCCCAAGAACTCTACATGCGCGCCCAGCTCGCGCGCGAGCGCCTCCAGCCGGGAGCGCTCGGGTCCCTCGCCCGCTATGCGCAGCGCAGCGCCGGCCTCTGCGGCCTCGCGCACAATCAGGTCGTGGCGCTTGGACACATTCAGCCTACCTACCGATAGCCAGTGGCTGCCGCGCGGCACGGACGCGTCCTGGCAGAAATACTCCGTATCTATGCCGTGGTGCAGGATGGTGAGTTTTTTTGTCGGAAGCCTAAAGCTCTCGCGTGTGGCCGTAACAACCGCATTAACCAGTAGGGTAGCGACACGCAGTTTAAGGTTAACGCTTTTGTGCATATACCAAAGCACTGTACGCTTGCCCAGCATGCGCCAAAGAAAGCCAGCAGCTACTAGGTACTCCGGGTTCATGTGTACCAAGACAGCGTCGTAGTTGTTGCGGAACTTGTACGCGCCTTTTAGCAGCTTATAGCTTCGCGAGATTTTATTGCCGCCGCCCAGGGCAAACACACGCACGTTAGGCGGCAGTGTGTACTCGCCCTTACGCAAACAAATAACAGTTACCTGCTCGCAATGCAGGGCAAACTCCTCTACCCACCGCACAAAAAACCCGAGGACCGGGTCATTGATATCAAGTGCTTGGGTGGTAATTAAAAGTTTCATTTTTTCTTTTGTAATACTTTCTTGCCGTAGACGCCACGCAGGAGGTCGAGGTCCTTGCCGGACTCTTGCAGGAGCTCGATGTTCTTGCCTATCGCCGCGCGCATGAGTTTTGTCCCGGCCCTGTTCCCTACCTTCTCGTCGTAAAAATCGGCCAAGGCCGCGATGTCCTTGATAAAGCATACCCCGCCCGCGCCGCGGCCTCTCTTGGCCCCCTTGTGGCCGCTGTCGTGGAGCACCGCGAGGTGTGACGCGCCGATACGAGGGTCGCTTGCGACCGCCGCGCGCACTATCTCGTAATCGGCGCCCACCGACTCGACCATCTCATACATCAGGTTGGCGTACAGGACCTTAAGATACAGGAAAAAGTTGCCCGCGTACTTTATTATCTCCGCCTCCGGTATGGGGCAGATGAGCTCGTAAGGGGCGCGGGGTAGTACTTTCATCACCTGCTTTGCTTTTGCCTTGGCTGCAGGCGTCTGTTTGACGATGCCGATGATATTGCGCAGGGGCCGCGCGGCGTCCTCGGCCGCCTGCTTGAGGACCAGAAATTCCGGCGAGTGCATCACGTAAAGCTTGGGGAACTTTTTTTGGAGCTTTGCTGTCGTGCCCGGCAGTACGGTCGATTTTATAACAGCCGCACTCCCCGCCCCAACGAGCTTTAATGCCGACTCGACTATGGAGTAGTCAAAGCCCCGGGGCGTGGTGGGGGTAGGGACCGCAATAAAGACAATGCCGCACGCGGCTATCTTGTCCTTATTGGTGCGGTACGGCTCCTCCAGAGCGTAGCGCACAACCGTGTGGCCGCGCCTCTCCATATCATCGGCGTAGCTCTTGCCGATGAATCCTTGCCCTATAAATCCTATGGTCATCTTGATATTAATTTAAAGTCTCTCTCCAGCGGCGCGCCCACTCGTCCCTGCCCGGCAGTGCAAAGCGCAGGCGCCCGCGCGCGCCCGCGCGCAGTGTATCAATGACGGCACGCGCCAGCTCCGGGCGGGCCACCACCGTGGCGCCCGCCTCCGCGGCAACCCCCACGTCGGGGGATACGACCGCACAGTCGGCATACAGCGCCTCGACTATTGCGGCGCCCCAGCTCTCCTGCGTCGACGTTACCAACAAGCAGTCTACCGCCTTGTACAGGGAAAGGACATCGGTGCGATAGCCTGCAAATACAACCTTATTGGCGAGCCCGAGGTCACGGCAAAGCGCCTCGAGCATGGGGCGCTGCGAGCCCTCGCCGGCGACAATAAGCCCCGCACCGGGGAACTCGCGCGCAACCTCGGCAAACACCCTAATAGCGTCGGCGCAGTTCTTCTCGGCCTCCAGACGGCCGGCAAACAGGACTGTCTTGCCAAACTGGGGGAACTCCTTTTTTATATCGGTCGCGGGCGCCCGGAGTATCACATCCGTGTCCACAAAAACGGGGAGCACGTCTACAAACACGCGCACCCCCAGCGCCTCGGCCTGTGCGCGCACAGTGTCCGAAACTGCGCGCACGGCATCGGCATGCCACAGCACAACCTGCACAAGCCAGCGCGAGAAGCCCGACAGATACCGCAAGTCGCCGTGCAGCTGCACCTGGAGCCGGCAGCCGCCCAGGCGCGCCGCGACAAGGCCAAGGAACCCGCGCCACAGCGGGTCCTGCGCCGTCACCACGTCAAAGCGGCGCGTGAGCGCCTGACCGAGGACTGAGAAGAGCCCGAGCGGCCGGCGTGGGCTCCAGAGCACCGCCGCAAGCTCGTCTACCTGCGAGCGCTGCAGCATAAAGCGCTCATGGGCCTCGGTATGGGGCTCAAATATGCGCCTGTCGCCGGTTATCATGAGTACCTTCATAGCTTGGCTACATCAAGTATCTCATCCGCAATATCCTTCCAGGTGCGCACGTAGGAAAACTCTCTGATGCGCTTTACATACTCCCGATACTTCTCATCGTCCAAAAGCTCCTCAACGGCGCTCTGCATTGCGCGCCGGTCGAGCGTGTCAACAAATACTCCCAGCCCCTGCAGGCGCTCGTGCATGCCGCAGTCCAGGGGCGCGATAAACGGCTTGTTGTACGAGAGCGCCTCGATAATGCTGTTGGAGTTGACCTCGCTGACCGACGGCACCGCAAACGCATAAGCCGTCTGCACGCGCGCCGCATGCTCTTGCGGCGACAAGGCACGGGTATCAAGCTCGGCTTGGCCCTGCGCCGCTTGGGCAAACGCCTGGGCAAAGGCCGGGATGTTTTTGTAGCGGATGCCGCGGCCGGCGGCGACAAATATCTTTTGGCCGAGAGGGGAGTCGGCGGCCGATTTTTTGGGCGGGTACTCGTTCTCGAGCACGCGGGCCGGCGTAGAAAATTTAAAAGCGTCCTGCCATATACGCATCTGCCACGTGGTATTAAACAAGAGTACGTCGGCATGGCGTAGCAAAGCTTTGGTCGCCCGCTGCACCATGCGCTCTTTTAGGGACAGCCGGCGCGGCTTGGTATAAAACTCGGAGAGCCTGACCATGTCACCCGTGCGCTCGACATACCCCTCCCAGACAAAGTCGCCGCCCACGCGCACCAGCAGCTTGCGGCGCAGGAGCTTTGCCGCCACAAGCGCGGGGAAGCCGACACTCCAAGTATCCAGGGCAAGTATGGCGTCGGCACGCATGGCTTTAGGCAAAAGCCTTACAAAGTAAACAAAGTGGCGTATCCCCCACGGCAACATTCGCTCAAGCCCCGACCAAGCGCACAGTAAAACCGGCCCGCGCCGGCCCAGCTCCTCATAAAGGTTTTGGGCATACTTGGCAGGACCGCCGACCTGGGGAGGGTAGATGCCTGTGGCAATAAGGATGGTCATTGTGGTGGTGGCCCTCAGCTTAGCCTAATTGTACAAGAAGGGAAGCCGGGCAGGGGATTTTTGTCTAATAAAAAGCGGGGGATTGGGCACGCAGTATATTGTTCAGAAAAATAGTCTGGCCCGAGAGCATCCTATGCGATACGGGAGACCCGAGGACTTTTTTCTGGATAATATGCTGCACGCCCGCAAGTGGGTGTTCGACCTACGAAGTCGAACATGAAGATCGAATCTGAAGAAGGCCGAGAATCTCGGACTTGCGAGACAATACTCCCCTAGCCTTGTCAAAAGTTATCCACACCCCCCTTGTCAGGTACAACTTGTCATGCTCCAACCAAGTTACACAAATGCTAGACTAACCATGCCATGAACGTCGTTTTAGCCACACCATTATATCCGCCCGACGTAGAGTGGCCCGCGCCTTATATAAAGGAGCTTGCCCGGCGGCTTTCCCCTGCCCACTCGGTCACAATTGTGACCTATGGCGAGATACCCGAGAAAGTCGATGGCGTGCGCATTGTAGCAATCAGCAAGCGCCAGCCGCGCGCCGCGCGGCTCATGGCCTACACCCGCGCACTATGGAGCGCCGCGCGCCGGGCCGACGTCATCTATGCCGAGAACGGCGCATCGGTCGAGCTCCCGCTCGTTATCGTCAGCTTTCTGACGCGCACGCCGATACTTATGCACCTGGGCGACCAACGCGCACATGCAAAGGCCGCCGGCAATGCCGCGCTCAAAAATATAGAGAGAGCCGCACTAAGCAGCGCCAAAAAAGTCGTCACAGACTCCCCGCTTGAGCGCCCCGAGATTTTGCCCTTTGCCGACTACCCTATCAACGAATTTGCCGGCTTTGAGGCGTCGTGGCTCCGGCACATCGAGATGCTCGAAGACCTTTTTATTTATGCCAAACAATAAGGAAGAACTGGCCAAAGTAACTCCCATACTCGCCGCCATGGGCTATACGCTCGACGCTCTACAGCCGCACATTGCCGGCGAGCGAGCACTAACGGGCCCCATAGGCGGCGGACACAAGATGCTGCTCCTGGGCCGCAACGCCGAGGGCACGCGCGTGGTGATAAAAATAAGCTCGGATAAAAAAGCCATAGCCGAGATGCAGCACGAGCGGGTGTGCCGCGACCTGCTGGAGAAGATCCGCTTTGCGACCGAGGTATTTCACTCCCCGCGCGAGCTTGCGGTTGAGAAACGCGGCGACTACACCATTTTGGCGACCGAGTTTGTCGCACAGGACAAGGCGTTTCTCGAGCGTCCTGCGGAGGAACAATTTGCCTTAGCACTTAAGGCCTTTAAGGCGCAGGAGGGAGCGCACGCCACCACCTACGAGCACGCCCGCGCCATTGTAAACACCTTTGGTGAGATGCGCGCCGCCGATTACATTGAGAAACTGAATAGGTACGCGCGAGAAACCTCCGGGCTCGAGCGGGCTGTGGCGTTTGCAGAGGAGAATAAAGATACGCTCGAGCAGTACTGCGGCTTTTTAACCCATTGGGACTTTACGCCGCAGAACATCCGCGTGCACCAAGGCGAGATTTATCTCCTGGACCACTCGTCACTGCGCTTTGGCAACAAGTACGAGGGCTGGGCACGCTTTATAAACTTTATGGAACTGTACAACCCCGCGCTGGCAAGCGCCTTGGTGCAGTATGTCAAAGACAACAGAGCGCCCGAGGAGTCGTTGGCACTTAAATGTATGCGCGTGTACCGCCTCGCCGAGCTTGTGCGCTACTACACCGGCTGGTTGCCCCGCACCGAAGGCAATTTATATAAGCTGGCAGAAGCCCGCATCAGTTTTTGGAAAAATGTATTGCAGACGATACTTGATGACAAAGAGGTCTCCCCCACCCTTGTCGAAGACTATAAAAAAACCCGCGACTCTTTAAGAAGCGAGGAAGAAAAGCAACGCCAGCAGGGCCTGCACTAACTAAAAAGCCCCGGAACAAATGTCCCGGGGCGCCCTGTTTCTCTCATACTCCACTACTTCTTGAGGTCGACCAGCAAGACGCCGGACAACGTGGCCACCTTCGGCAACGTGAGCCCTTTGGTCCACTTATCGAAATCGATGTCGGCATCGTACCAATCCGACTCCTTGTCGCCCTCGTCCAGCGGAGACACGCTGAACTTGAGCGTGTCGATGTGCGCACCGGGCTTGAGAAGAACATTGTGATGGACTCCAGGCCGGCTCATATATGTTTGGCCAGACCGGAAGACTACGACATAGTCCCTCCCATCGTGCCGTTCGGCGACAGCCATCCAACCCCTTACCACTGCATAGAACTCGCTGCTGTGCTTGTGATAGTGGGCATTTTGCCATGCCGGTTCCCCGGGTGCGGCGATGGTCCGGATATACGCGGAGCCGCCCGAGCACGCAACACTCAGACGCGTCTCCCCATTATCCATCTGCCTTTCATCAACCTTGATGAGAGGGTGTTCGAGCAATACTTTCCGCTCTGTAGCCAAGGTAGCCTCCCCTGTTGGAACAAAAATCAGGCACCCATGCGCCTGCCTTAACCTCTCTTTATTATATCACAGAATACTCCTAATTGCAAATAACCTGTTACCTACTTTATCCTATAGCATGAAATAGGTAACAAAGCGGTAGTTAATACTCAAGGGCTTTAAGCTCCTCGACCAGGGCGGCGTACTCGTCTACCAGCGGGTGCTGCCACGACTCGCGCAACATCTTGAGCATCTCTTCCTCAAACCACAGCTTTTTGTCGCGCGGGCGCGTAAAGTTACCCCAAATAGTCTTGCCCATAGCCTCATGGCCGAGTATCAAACTCTGCGCGTTGTGTATCTTGTCGGCGACAGAGATAGCCTTGGCGCCCTCGGGTGCGCCGCGCACCGCCTCAATGTATGCCACACGCGCGTCCTCCCACGAAAGGGCCTGGTCGTACGACACCGCCTTAACAAGCCCTACCACCTCCTCGCCCAGCTCCTCGCGCATCTCAACCTCCCCCACCTCGGTATCCTCGAGCACGTCGTGCACAAGCGCCGCAGCCAACACCTGCACACTAAACCCGTGCCGGGCCAACATGAGCGCGACCATGCCCGGGTGCATCAAGTAGGGCAAGTTGGACTCCTTGCGGGTCTGGCCCATATGCGCACGTGCCGCCAAGCGCATGGCGCGCTCTATGAGCATCGAGTCCTGTGTCATGCGTGCAGTATACGCGCAAAGACTTTCTCGCGCATCTGTACCGCTATCTTGTCCCAGTCATACAACTCCTCGACCATTGTGCGGGCCCGCGCGGAAATCTCTGCGGCTTCCTCGGGGTGTGCTAAAACCTCCTTAACCTTGTCCGCAAGCGCCGCCGGGTCGTCCACCGGGACTATCCATGCCGTTTCATTGTCTTTAGCATAGTCGGCAATCCCCCCTACCCCGGTCGTAATGAGCGGCAGGCGCGATGCCAGGGCCGAGAGAAACGCGTTGCCCAGGCCCTCGGAGCGGCTGTTGGCCACAAAAATATCACTTGCCTTGCGGTACGCCGTAACCTCGTCGCGCGTTACCTGGCCCGCAAACATGACCCTGTCCCCCACCCCAAGCTCCTTCACCAACTCCTTAAGCATAGCCTCGTCCTGGCCGCCGCCCACTATCAGAAATTTTATGTTATCCGGCAAAAGCGGCAGGGCGCGTATAACGACATCCTGCGCCTTTTGGTGCTCGAGCCTCGATGTGTTTACAAGCCAGACATCTCCATCCTGTTTGCCCCACTTGAGCTTGATACCCTCAACCATTGCCGGGTCAAAGCTCTCTTTAAGGTCTTTAGGGTTGGCGCCGTTGCGTATGAGCTCTATGGGTGCACGGGAGCCGCGCCGCGGAGGCCACGTAGATAGGTACTCGGAAATAGACTGTATAACCGTCGCGGTGCGAAAACCCTTATTGATAAGCGGCAAAAACGGCCTGATGCGCAGGCGGCCAAACACCTTTTCGTACGAGTCTCCGTCCTGGAGCGTGAGTATGTGCGGCACGCGCACGCCAAGCATGCGCGCGAGCATGGTCGGAAAGAGCATGTAGGTCATCATGGCCCACACCCCGTCAAAGTGCTGCGCCTTGTAAAGCGAGCGGGCCTTGAGCGCGGCAAGCAGCGGAAAAAGAACCTTGCCCATATACGAGCCGCCGCCTACGCGGTAGACCATGACGTTGCCTATTTTTTCCTCTTTTGCGTCGTCGGCAGTAAACCGCAATGTGACCATCAAAAACTCGACGTCTTGGATGCGGTCGGTTATTTCCTTAATGGCGCCCTCGGCGCCCGACACGTTGCGCGGATAGTACGAAAGCGAGAATATCAAAAACTTTTTCATGCCTTGTTCTTCTTTATCTCCTCAATATATGCCTTAAGCGTATGCTTCTGCTGCCAGCCGAGCGCCTCGAGCTTGCTTGTGTCCATAGCGCCGGTAGAGCGCGAACTTTTTGTGGCCGGCAAGTGCACCACTTCGCCGCCAAACATATGCGCCACATCAAGCAATGAGTAGACCTCGCGGGCGCAGATGGGATACTCATCATTGCTCCCGATCTGCCCCGCAAGGACAATACCCTCTACCGTGTCGTCTATATGCGTAAACGCGCGCGTCTGCTCGCCCGTGCCACGCACCTCGTGCGGCAAGCCGTGCAAGTAGTTTTGTTTAAACGTCTCTATAACCGTTCCGTAGTTGTTGACCCCTGCGCGCTCGCCCGGCCCGTACACGTTATAAAAGTAGGTAATGGCGTACGGCAGGCTGTACCAACTGCCATAGTACACGACGAGCTCCGAGTTGGCCGCCTTACCCCAGGCATAGGGCGAGAGGTCGCGCGCCTCAAACTTAGTCGAGGAGCCCGCGTACACGAGTTTGCATCCCTTGGCGCGCCAAAACTCCAGCACCGCGAGCGTACCCGCCATGTTGAGGTCGTACACCACATCCGGCTCCTCGATACTCTTGGCGATGCGTGAGTACTCGCCCAGGTGATAAATAATGTCGGGAGTTTCAGGGACCAGCTTTGCAATGTCTTTGGTATGGCCCTCGCGGTACTCAACACCCTCGACATGGTTGTCGCGCGAGCCCGTAAAGTAGTTGTCTAAGGAGATTACCTTGTGGCCGTCAGCAACAAGCCGCGCGCACAAGTGCGAGCCGATAAACCCGGCCCCGCCGGTGATCAGTATGAGTTTTTGTGCGGCCATATAGATACCCTACCCTACCTGATAGGTTACTCTATTGTAAACTCATCTTCCGCCCCCTGGGTTGCAGGCCGGCGCCGCACCACCATGACGCTCGCAACGCCTAGGCCTACTATGCCGCCCAGGCCCGCAAACGCAGTCCACAAAGGCAGTACAGCGTTACTGCTTGCTGCCGACGCCGCAAGCGAGGGTGGCGCCGGCACTTCTGATATACCGAATGTTGATGACGCCTCAGGTACCGCGGCGGCCGGTACATCTATATAGACTTCCGGAATGATAAAGGGTGCTTCTGCGGCTGCAGAGTCGGCCGGCACCATTGTTGGTAATGCTTCAGATTTTGCGGCCGGCGCCGAGTATACGACCTGTGTGCCGTCGGGGTAGTAAAGCTTTGCATCAGTGGCCGCAAAGCCGAGCGTAGCCGCGGATATATTTATGGCCGATCCCTCGAGCACGACAGAGTGCTCCGGGAGCACAAACGTACTTTCGCCCTGCTTAACTACCCACAACGAGAGGTCTAAGTCGCGACCGGAGTTGTTTTGTACGGACACGCCGCCCAGCGGAAGCTGCGCGAGCGCGACCGAGGCCGGCTCTGCTGTGACCGTGATGCGGCTTGTGGTGCGCAGACTCGTGTTGGTAATGGTGAGCTCGACAGCGTACCGGCCCGGGTAGCTAAAGTGATGCATCACCCACGGGCCCTCGGCGGATGTGCCGTCGCCAAAGTTCCAGTAAAACTTGGCATAGTTAATAACATCGCGGTCGCGGTCATAGGCGGTAGCAACAAACTTGCTGTCGGCACCAACAATAACCACTCTATCCCCGCCGGCCGATGCAAACACCTGCGGCAGGGGCGGCGCCACATATCCCGGGTTAGAGGTAGTTTTGCTCGAGCTGCCGGAGCCACTTGTGCCGGCTGGCGGCGTGTAACTCTCAGTCGCGTTGGCGGCGCCCGGCGTGGGCAGTGCCTGGAGCCACGTGCTAGAGGCCATCTGCAAACTTGCGCCGTTGTCATTGCCTCCCTGGCTTGCGGTGTAGGTCACGGAGTCTATTGTTGAGCCCGAGCCGTCCGTGAGCGAGACAGTTGTGCCGGTGTTGTTTAAGGAAAGAGATGCCTTGGCAACCGAGTAGGAGCCGGTGTACTCGTCCACAAACACAGACGGGTCGCTCGTAAGTAGTAAATATCCGTTTGCCGGGATGGTCAGCGATCCGCGCCCTACCCCGCCCGCGGGGTCGGTTATGGTGTGGTTGGAGCTATCAACTACGCGCCACGAGCCGGAGCCCGAGCCGCCCACCAGCGTGACATCCTGCGAGCCGGAGTTGTACAGCTCGACCCACTCGCGGCCGGCATCGGTGCCGGCGGGGTTGTACATAATCTCATTAATAGAGACCGCAGCATGGGCAGCCGCGGGCAGGGCGCACGAAAGTATAAAAATAAAGGAGAGTTTAACTGCTTGGCTCGCGATGCTTCTTATCATGGTGCGACCCTTCTACACCCGGGTCGACAGAGAGCATAGCATGTAGCGTCTCTTTGGGAAGGGACACGGGTTTTGACGAGCTTTTTGCGACTTTGTCCAGAGTCTCCTTGAGTTCCGGGGAATGTTGTGGCGTTGAATGCGCATGGGGCTCCGGTTTTGGCGCCTCTGTCTTGGGAGCCTCGGGCTTTTTTGCGGTTACGGCCGCAAGGGCATCGCGCAAGCTTGTAGAGCCCTCGAGCGCCGGCTTTTCTATCTCCGGCTCAAGGCGGGGTTTGGGCGGGGGTGCGGCGCGCATCGGTTGGCGGCGCGGCGCCGGAGCTTTTTCAATATGCGTGTGATTGTGCACGTGCACTTGCGGGGCCGGCTGGGGTGCCGGTGCTTCTACCCTCACTGCTTGTATAACAGTGGGTGCAGGAACGGGCACAGGCACCACAACGGTGGTGTGCTGTACGGGAGCCGGCGCGGGAACTGCGCGCGCCGGCGCCGGTGCCGCTGTGCGCGGCGCAGCCGGCTTAGCCGCCGTGTTGCCGTACTTGGGCTTGGCCGGCTCGACAACAAGCGGCTCCACGCTCTGCCACTTCTCTATCGCAGCCTCAACCTCCTCGCGAGGCTTGGCAAACTGGTCGCGCGAGCTCTGCAGGACCTTCTGCGTGTTGTCCTCCGGGGTGGCGTCAAACGGTGGCAGGGTTGTAGCGCTAAAAGGTGGCGAGCCCACGCCGTCTATCATAAGAGTCAGGTATATCTGGGCAAACCCGAGGTTAACCAGGTCGGTCGCCTCAAACTGCGGCGCAAACACCGTCTCTAAGGTCTCGGCGTCAAACGGCCCCACGCGGAAGGCCACCGTCGTACCCACGTTGCCAAACACCGCGTCGCGCACCTCCTCCTCCATCTGCTCCACGTACTGGTGGGCAATGATGAGGTTGAGCTTATACTTGCGCGCCTCGGAGAGGATGTCGGAAAACGACTCGTTGGCAAAGTTCTGGAACTCGTCTACGTAGAAGTAAAAGTTGGGCAGTGCCTGCATGTTGGTCGAGCTAACATCGGCGCGGCTCATAGCCGCCAGGTAAATCTTTGTTACAAGCATGGAGCCGAGCAGCGTCGCGTTGACCTCGCCCACCCTGCCCTTGGAGAGGTTCATGATGAGTATCTTCTTTTGGTCCATGATCTCGCGGATATCAAAAGACGACTTGGGCTGGCCCACAATGTTGCGTATAAGCGGGTTCGATGTAAATTGGCCTATCTTGTTTTGTATGGCCGGGGTCGCGTCTTGCGTATAGCGGTCGGTGTAGTTGGCAAACTCATCAACCCAGAAGCTCTTAACTATGGGGTCCTTAACGTTCTCGACCACCTTCTTGCGGAATGCTTTGTTAATAAGCATGCGGTTAACGTCCAGCAAGGTCGCGCCCTCGTACTCGAGCAAGGCCAAGAGCGTGTTAGAGAGTATGTACTCCATGCGGGCGCTCCACGCGTCAACCCAAATTTTACGGAAGGCCGAGAGCAGGCCCGACACCACTAGGTGGCGCTTGTCGTAGCCCACGTCCTCCATGACGTTAAAGGCAACCGGGTACTCCATGTCAAACGGGGCAAAGTACACCACGTCCTTAATGCGGTGAGCCGGCACGTACTCCATAATCCGGTCGGCGGTCGAGCCGTGCGGGTCTATAAACGCCATGCCCTCGCCGTTGCGTATATCCTGAATGGCCATGTTCTCCAAAAGCGTGGACTTGCCCATGCCGGTCTTGCCTATGATGTACATATGGCGCGCGCGGTCGCGGCGTTTGATGCCAAACGGCAGCGGCTTGCCGCGCGAGTTGGTCTCGGCAAAGTACGTTATCTTGTTGGCGTCCTCGAGCATTGCCTAAATTATACCACTGCCCGCTATAGACACTCCTGCACAAGCATCTATACTGTCGCGATGAAGGAATCATCATTGTGGCTGCGCCTGGGCGTGTGGTGGCTGGTACTTACGCTCATATATTGGGCGCTGGCGCTTATGGGGTTTGGGTGGACGCTCGACTGCCTAGAGGCGTGCACCGCCGTAGTGGCGCCAAACAGCGCGTGGTGGGTAAATCTTTTGGGTATGTTTGTGCCGCTGGGTCCCAACAACATGTCCTACTCCTCGCTTTTTTTGCTCAAGCCGATCATACTCGCCTTCCCCATGCTCTCCGGCACAGTTAGCTCCGCCTACGGGCTTATAACAATCGCGGCCGGGCTCGCGCTCGCGCTCGGCATATGTGGCACGCGCACTATAGAGCGCGTGCTGTGGAGACTCTCACTCCACCCTGTACTTAAAGTCGCCGCCAACCTCGCCATATTGCTTGTACTCACGCTTGTGGCAGACCTCGCGCTCTTTGGCGGCCACTGGGTGTCTTTGGAAATCCTCCGGCAGTCTCTCTAGACTTAGAGGCTACTGGTACTGGATAAAGATGGGGGTCGGCTTAAGGTCGAGCACCTCCTCTTTAGTCAGTAGACGCGGGGGCTCCTCCTTGAGGTCGTTTTTGTAGAATATCTTTACGCCCGTAAACTGCACCGGCTCCGGCTGGACCGTGTGATAGTAGGTGTTCTTCTTGCGGGCCGGGCTCCCCCATCCGTCCATCTGCACCACCACCTGCACCTCGGGTGTCGGCACAATTAGCTCTACGTCAGGGAGCATTTTTTGAGTAAAACGGTGCAGCAGGAGTATCTTGGGCGGCAGGTTATGCTCGCGCACAAATTTTGAAAGGTACTCTATCGCCCAGTTAACCGTCGCGGCGTCGGTGGTACCTATAACGTCGCCCGGCGCGTCAGTCCCCTGCATATCAAACTCCGGGTCTATGGCCAGGTGCACCTGCGGCATCGCCCAATACTTGTCCAGAAGAGGCACCTCCTCCTGCACGCTCGAGAGGCCAACCTGGATGTCGAGAATGACGATGCCGTCAATTTCGCGCGCGTACTCTATGGCCTTGTCCACCTGCGTGTCCGGCATGCGCAGACGGTACTTGCCGTCCTTGCCGGGCGAGCCTTGCGCAGTAACGTCTATATACTCTATGGCCGGCATCACGGGAGTTGTCGGATCGGCGGCCTCCCATGCCGCAACTTCGGCACGCAGCCTCTCCAGCACAACATCTTTCTCAAACTCGCCCAAAATGCCCATCTTGGTGGAGTAAAAGTTGCCGTAGTAGGCCACAATGCGCTTAAACGGGAGTATCGCTCCGGGCAAGGGCTCGGCGGTACGTGCGGGCCACAGAGGCTTGGTGGTAGTAACTCCGGTAAAGTCGTTTTGCATAAACGCCGCGTAGTACGGGCTTGATGTTGCGACCTGTGCCAATGCCAGCAGGCGGCGGCGGTAGTCTGCGACGTCGAGCACGGGCTTTGGCACCTCTTTTTTAGGCAGGAGCTTGGCCAAGGCAGAGGTGCTGGTGGCCGTGTCTGTGCCGTAGGAGACTGAGGTAAGCGCCGGCAGGAAAAAGTACGCTGCGGCCACAACTATGGCCAGGCCGAGCACAAGCGCGAGTATATGCACAAGCGTGCGGCCGCGGCCGGTGCCGCGGTTAGTTGAGCGATCCGATGACATTGTCGCGCTGATGAGAAGTAGGCGCCGCGTTTTCTACAAAATGGTCGTGGCCGTGCCTGGTGCCGCGCGCCAGCGCCTCGCCGCGCAAAAGAAAGCCCACGCCGGCGAGCGCCGCGCCCGCCGCAACTAGGACAACCGTCTTCCACGAGCCGGGGATGCCAAGGTAGGGCGTGACCACGACAAGTACACCCAGCGCAATGACGGTCATTTCTTTGGACATGAGCCTATTCTACTCCCCCTCCACTATTACGACAAATTCTCCGCGCTGTTTGCCCTCGTTTTGCTCAAAATACGCCAAAACCTCTGCCGCGGTGCCCACCCGGTGCTCTTCATACATCTTGGTTATCTCGCGGTACACGCCTATGCGCCGCTCGGGTATAGCCTGCGCCAGCGCCTCCAAGGTCTTCATAATGCGGTGGGGCGACTCGTAAAATACGCTTGAGCGCTCCTGGCTAGCAATCTCCTTAAATAGCGTCTGCCTCCCCTCTTAAGCGGCAAGAATCCGTAAAACACAAAGGTGGCAGCCCGCAGGCCGCACACGGATAAAGCCGCCGCAAGCGCGCTGGCGCCCGGTATGGCCTCAATTGTCGCCCCCGCGTCGCGGACATGAGAGACAATCTCCTGCCCCGGGTCGGACACGCCGGGCGTGCCGGCGTCCGAGACTAGCGCCACATGCTTGCCCTGGCTTAAGAGTGACGGGATCTTGGGTAGAGTGACGACCGGCGTTTGTATATCAAAATGGCTTAGGAGCTTTTTAGTGACGCGTGTGTCCTCACAGGCCACAAAGTCGGCCTCCTTTAATATACGCAAGGCGCGCAAGGTAATATCCTCGAGGTTGCCGATGGGTGTGGCGACGACAGAAAGACGGGGCTGCATATCCCCACCCTAGCATATTTGGCAAAAATGTGGTAGTTTGTTTGTAGTTTAATCCGCTCTTAACCTAATTAGAGGAGACCCCCATGGGTGGAGGAATGATGTCTGCTACGTGTGCGTTTATCCCGTTGCACCCCGCCATTCGCCATGCTATCGAAGCAGGTAACGGATGGACCGAGATGCAGGAACTCTCATGCAAGATGTGCGGCACACTCGCTCATAGCGAGAATGCCGGCTCAAGGCGCATTGCTTGCTACATGTGCGGGATTATCACCTTCAGCCCCAGCGCTTGCTTCAATATGCTGAGGCCGCTTGAAATACACCAGGGCAAGTCCTTGCCGAAGCCGGAGGATATCGACTGGCTTCATGTCAGCGAAGTACGGGTGCAAGGGAGACTGAGCGACGATGCCAAACGTATTGTCGACATGGCGCTGACCAACCCCAAAAACAAGGTCATTGTGCGCGGTATGGACCTTGAAGCCAGGGCCTCGATCGACAGCCATGTTACCGGCAGCAACTTGGAGTGATACAACTCCTGAGACTCCCCGCCTTGTGCGGGGAATTTTTTTATAAAACAACGGCCTCTTCCTCCAGCATCACGCCAAACTCCACAAACACCTTTTCTTTGGCGAGGCTCGCTAATTCCCTTACCTCTTTGGCGGTTGCCACCCCGGCGTTTAAAAAGTAGTTGGTATGGTGCTCGCTCGCAACCGCATCGCCCACGCGCGCTCCGCGCAGGCCCGCTTTATCCATAAGCCAGCCCGCGGGCACCCTGCCCTCTTTAGACTGCGCGCCCTTCTCGGTCTGGAACATCTCCTGGAGCTCGCGCGAGACAACCGGGTTCTTAAAGAACGAGCCGGCGCTTTTAATGTCCTGTATGTGGCGCTTGTGCCGCTCGCCCAGTGTGTGCATTATCTTCTTGTCGGCCTCCATGGGCTCTGCGGGTGTCAGCGCAAACTCCGCCTCCAGCACAATCAACCCCGGATGCACCTTAAAGTGGCTGGTGCGGTAGGCAAACTCACACTGCGCGTTGCTGAATGTTTTCGTCTCCTGCAGATAAATATCAAACACCGTGGCCGACACCAGCACGTCCTTAACCTCGGCGCCAAACGCGCCCGCGTTGCCGCGCACCGCACCCCCCACGGTGCCCGGGATGCCGGCCAGGCTCTCGAGCCCGCCGAGCCCCTGCCCTGCCGCGTAGCGCACCGCATCAAGCAGTACCTCGCCCGCCGCCACGCGCAGTGTCTCTCCCGTGCGCGCAATGCCCTTATTACCTATGCACAGCACTAGGGCATCAAGCCCCTCGTCGGGCACCACCATGTTGCTCCCCCCTCCCAACACAACAACCGGCAAGTTTTTGCCTTTGGCAAATGCGTACGCCTCCTTAATATCCTCGACACTCTGGGCCTGCGCCAGATAAGCAGCCGGCCCTCCGATAGAGAAGGTGGTAAGGGGTGCGAGGGCAACTTGGGTGCGGATATCCACCACGTAAGAGTGCGCTATACTGCCTCTGCATGCAAGAAATATTGCGTATTACGGGCAGCCCTACCCCCTCGCTTGAGGGCACCATTAAGGTCGTCGGCGCTAAAAACGCGATACTTAAAGCCATGGCTGCGGCAATCCTCTACCGCACGCCCCTTACTCTTACCAACGTGCCGGCGATACTCGACGTAGAGGCCCTGTGCGGCATCTTAGAGAGTCTGGGGGCTACCACCTCGCGCGGCGACCACACACTCGTGCTCGACGCCTCGGGTATGACAGGCTCCAGCATACCGGCGAGCATGATGAGCACTCTCAGGGCCTCTATTGTTATGGCGGGCCCGCTGTTGGCGCGGTTTGGCCAGGTGATATTCTCCCACCCCGGCGGCGACATTATCGGCGAGAGGCCTATTGATTTGTTTCTCGAGACGTTTGTGGCGATGGGCGCCGAGGTGGTTAAGGACGACGGCAGCTACGGCGTGCGCGTGCCGGGCGGCCGGCTTAAAGGGGCCGAGATCTTCTTTCGCATCCAGTCGGTGACCGGGACCGAGACAGCAATGCTCGCGGCCATACTCGCGGAGGGCACCACAATAATTAAGAACGCCGCGCTCGAGCCCGAGATTGTCTGGCTGGCCGAGATGCTCAATGCCTCGGGCGCCAACATAACCGGCGCAGGCACGACCACCATCACTATCGTGGGCAGTACCGAGCTTTTGCGCGCACCGAAGCGCTTTGCTACCGTACCCGACCGCATTGAGGCCGGCAGCTTTTTGATACTCGGCTGCCTGGCCGCCAAAGACCTCCTTATAGAAGATTGCGTGCCCGAGCACCTAGAAGCAGTGGTGCATTTGTTGTGCCAGGCGGGTGCCAACATAGAAGTGGGCGCGGGCAGCCTGCGGGTCAAAGCCGCACCGCTTAAACCCATGCATATAAAGACGCACGAGTACCCCGGCTACCCCACCGACCTTATGGCGCCGATGGTAACGCTCTTAACGCAGGTGCCCGGTGAGAGCCGAGTGTTTGAGACTATCTGGGACAACCGTTTGGCGTTCGTAGAAGTCTTGCGCGTCATGGGCGCCAACATCACCACCATGGACCCGCATCGTGTTCTGATAAAAGGCCCGCGGCCGCTTAAGGCGCGCAACATGGAAAGCCCGGACATACGCGCGGGCCTCGCGTTCCTCATCGCAGCCGCTGTAGCCGACGGCACCTCAGAGATTAGCAACATCCACCATATAGACAGGGGCTACGAGAACATTGCCGAGCGCCTGCAGAATGTCGGCATGCAGATAGAGCGCGTGGCAATTTAGACCACCTCTATTATGTGCTTGGTGTCGGGGAACAAATCTGCCACCAACTTTCTAAACGGCTGCGAGTCTTGGCTTATTACAAACGTCGTTTTGGTATCGCGGACCTCCTGTGGCCAAAACTGCTTGTGCGCACGCTCGGCCACCGCCACCGCCGGGTCAAATATGACAACGTGCGGCGGGACAATCTCTCTAAATAACTCTAGCGCCAGCGGGTAGTGTGTGCATGCCAGTATGAGTACATCAACGTTTCCCCACTGCACGTCCTTAAACGCCTCCCCAATTAGAGAGCGTTGCTTGTCCTCACCCTCCGCAAACTCAATAGCGCCCGCCAAGTCCGGTACGGCCACAGCCACTACCTCGTGCCCCACCATGCGGAATGCGTTTTGGTAGATGCCTGCCTTGATAGTGGCGGGTGTCGCGCACAGAGCAATGCGCGCGCCGGAGCCTTTAAAGTACGACACGGTGGGGCCGACCATCTCTATAATGTCGCCGGGTGCCATATTGAACGCATCAAACAACGACAGCGCCAAAGAGGCAGACACGCTGTTGCATGCGCTGATAATCCTCTCAGCCCCACGGGCCTTTAATAGCGCCAGTGACTCGGCCGTGTAGCGCGACAGCTCCTCTTGCGACTTTGAGCCGTAGGGCGCGTGCGCAATGTCGCCAAAGTAGATAATGTCGCAGGAGGGCAGCACCTCGCGCACCGCCTTCATGACAGTCAGCCCGCCCGAGCCGGAGTCGAATATACCGATCATTATTTTTTTAACGCAGCCTCGCCCGCCTTGTAGACGTCGCCGGCGCCCATGGTAAAGGCAACAGTGTCCTGCCCGAGGGTTTTAAGTATTTTTGCCGCATCCTCCATACCGCCAACCGCCTGCGCGTGGCCGCCGGCGGCAGCTACTGCCTCGGCCAGCTTGTCGCTCGAGACTGTCGGGTCGTCTGCCTCGCGCGCGGCATACACCGGCAAGATATACGCCTGGTCGGCCGTAGCAAGCGCCCCGACAAAGCCGGCAAACAAGTCGCGCGTGCGGCTGTACAGGTGCGGGTGGAACATCACTGCTATCATTTTGCCGGGGAATTTCTCGCGGGCCGCGGTAATAGTCTTGAGTATGGCGGTCGGGTGGTGAGCATAGTCGTCGTACAATGCGGCACCCTGCGGCAAGGTGCCCTTGTACTCAAACCTGCGCCACGTGCCCGCAAATGCGGCGAGCGACTTGTCCCATACCTCGTCGGCTACCCCGGGGGCCACAAGCTTGGCCGCCGCCTTGGCGGCCCGGGCGTTTTCCTTGTTAAACTCGCCGGGCACCAAAAGCTCGGGTACAAAAACAGACTTGTAGTCCTTGGCCTCTATGACGCTTTTGGCCTTGGTGCGCGCCTCGGCAAACGCCGCCTCCATATCCGCAAGCGATGCAAAGAAGTCGGTATGGTCGAGCTCGATATTGGTAATAACAAGTACCTCAGGCGCAAAGTTAAGGAAGTGGTTACGGTACTCGCACGCCTCGACAACAAACAGGTCGGAGGCACCGGCCCTAAAATTGCTCTCCCACTCCGAGACTATGCTACCCACCACAACCGTCGGGTCGAGCCCCGCCGCAATAAGCATCCGCCCGAGCATGGCGGTCGTGGTGGTCTTGCCGTGCGTGCCCGAGACGGCAATAGTGCGCTTGGCCGCAGTGACCTCGCCAAGCGCCTCAAAGTACGACTTCTGGGGGATTTTTAATTCTGTTGCGCGCATGCGCTCCGGACTGTCTGCAGGTACTGCGTCGCTGTATACGACCAGATCGGCATCGGCGGGAACGTTGCCTGCCTGCTGGCCGATTATCACGGTAATCCCCTTCTGCCCCAGCATCGCGGTCGTCGGGGACTCGTCGCGGTCGGAGCCGCTCACCTCAACACCCTCATGAGCCATGTACTGTGCCAGGGCCGAGAGCCCGATGCCGCCGATGCCTATCATATATATCTTTTTGTAATCCATAGTATTACAGTGCCTTAACTGCGCTCATAAAGGCGTCGTTGCGCTCGTACTCGTTCTGGAACATGCCAAAGGAGGCAAACGCCGGGCTAAAGAGTACGATGTCGCCCGGCTCGGCCGCGGCAAGCGCATCACTGAGAGCCTCGGCAACACTACGATATACCGTAGTGTTGCTCAGCAGCGGCGCGAGCTTGTCGGTGCCCGCGCCGGCAAGCAATACGGCTTTTTTAACATTCTCTTGTATTGCATCTGCAAGCCCATCAAGCAACAGACCCTTGTCCGAGCCGCCGGCAATAAGGATCACTTTCTTATCAAACGCCTTAAGCGCCGCAATGGTTGCGTCTGGCGTAGTGGCGTTGTTGTCGTTAAAGATGTCAACGCCCTTGATTGTCGCGACTTTCTGCAAGCGGCCCTCTACGCCCTCAAACGACTCCAGGCCCGCACGTATCTGCCCGCTACTAAGCCCCAATGCCTGCAAGGCCGCGGCGGCAAGTGCCGCGTTGGCGCGGTTGTGCTCGCCGGGTATTTTTAGCGCCCAGTCGGCGGGTATAGGTGCGGGTACAACAAGGGGCACGGGCGGGTGCATAGCGCTAATGCGCCCGGCGATATCCTGGCCCGCAATAAGCGTGTCGCCTTGCCGCTGGCCGGTAAATATCTTGGCCTTGTCCAAAAAGTAGTCCAGTTCGCTTAGGTAGTAGTTAAGGTGGTCCTCCATAAGGTTGGTAAAGACCGCAACATCGGGGCTTATGGCGAGGTCGCCAAAGCCTTGCAGCTGCCAAGAGTCGAGCTCTAGGACCGCTATGTCGCCCGACTGTACCTCGGGCAGCATCGCGAGTGTGGAGAGCCCGCGCACGTTGCCCCCCAAGTGTGCGCGCTTGCCGGCTTGCACCAGGGCGTGATGGATCATGTGCGTCACGGTAGACTTGCCGCGCGTGCCGGTTACTCCCACAACTATGGCGCCTGCCTCTCGGGCAAATTTGGCAAACAGCGCCGTGCTCATATACACCGGCACGCCCGCCTTCTTGGCCTCCTCTATATATATAGAGTTAAGCGGCACGCCGGCAGCCTTAATAACCATGTCGGTGTTGGTAAAGTCCTCTGCCTTGTGCTCGCCCAGCACGTAGGTGATATTTGCATAGCTCTTGAGCTCTGCCGTGGACGCAGCCAGCTCATCCGCCGGCTTGCGGTCGGTAACCACGAGCTGGCTGCACAGCGGCGCCAGGAAGGCCGCATCCCCTACCCCGCGCCCAAGCACGCCCAGCCCCATAAGGGTTATGCGCTTATTGGCAAAAAACTCTTTATATGTCGCAATATCCATACGCAATGCCTCAAGAGTATACTAAGGGCATTAGCCTAATTTAACCACTATATATGCCAGTCCTGTGGATCATCCTTGCAGTCGCGCTGTTTTTGGTCGTTATCAGCATTCGCCAGATCAACCAGTACGAGCGCGGGGTGCGCTTCACCCTGGGCAAGTTCACCGGGATCATGGAGCCCGGGTGGCGCCTGGTGTGGCCCGTCATCCAGTTCCATAAAAAAGTGGACATGCGTCTTAAGGCCGTCGACGTCCCCGACCAGCGGGCCATAACCCGCGACAACGTGTCCGTCAACGTCAATGCAGTTATCTACTACAGCATCTTTAGCGCCGAGCTGGCGGTCCTGCAGATAGAGGACTACATGTACGCGATATCGCAGTACGCGCAGACCACCATGCGCAACATTGTGGGCGAGGTGACACTCGATGAGCTGTTGGGCAGCCGCGACAAGATTGCCGACCGTATTAAAGAGATTGTCGACAAAGAGACCGACGCGTGGGGGCTCAAGGTCCACAACGTCGAGCTTAAAGACGTGTCCCTGCCCGAGAACATGGAGCGCACCATAGCCAAGCAGGCCGAGGCCGAGCGCGAGAAGCGCGCCGTTATCATAACCTCCGAGGGCGAGCTTGCCGCGTCGCAGAACATGGCGCAGGCCGCGCGTGTCTTGGCAGAGTCGCCCGGCGCTCTGCACCTGCGCACGCTCCAGAGCATCAACGACATCTCAAGCGACGCGTCCAACACCATAGTGTTTACTGTACCGATGGAGCTATTAAAGGCGCTCGAAGGGTTTACCAAAAAGGAATAGAGAAAACAAAAAACTCCCGGGCTACGCCGGGAGTTTTTTGTTAGTTGGCGTCCGCTAGGACTTTGTTGATTATGTAGACCACGCCGTTAGAGCCTATATAGGCCTTGGTAGCCTCGGCACCGCCAATGGCTACCGTATCGGTTGCGGCGTCCACCTCAAAGCTCACCATGCTGCCGCCAAGCGTAACAACATTGCCGTTAAGAGACTCTGCCACAGGCAGAGCGCGCGAGGTGATGTGGCCGAGCGCCAGGGCATGGAGCTCGTTGCGGGACAGCGAGGCCAGGTAGCGCGCGGGCAGGTAGTCAAAGTCGGACGAGGACGGCACAAAGACCGTGTAGGTACCGCGGCGCTTAAGCACCTCGCCGGCCCCGCTGTTGTACAGCATCATCTCAAAGCGCTCGGCACGGGGCAGAGACTCGATTATCTGGTAGACGGTCGAGGTGGACATGTCCACTATCTCTATCCCCCTGTGCTCGATGCGCTCCTGCGGTATTACCGAGCGCGATGCAGATGCATGGAGGAACTCCGGGTTAAAAGAGCCGCCCAGGCCCAGGACGCCTGCCGAGAGCAGTACCGAGGCGCCGGCACCCAGGCCCCAGCGCACGCGCATGTCGCGGCGGATACCGCTATGAATAGTTTTGAGTATTGAAAAAATACGTTCCATGTGCTGTTACATTAACTCTTCATCCCTGAAGCCCCGCTGAAGTACCTTTGATTGGGCACAGGCGAGACCAGATGTGATACGGCACCCTAACGCAAAAAACGGCTCATGTCAAGCATGAGCCTGTGGACATAAGAAGTGTGGTCACAAGTCGAATTCTGCCGTCGCAGAACTCGCTCGCGACCCCGTCTCGCCGTCCCGCCAGTGCGGGACATGACTGCGACTACCACCAAATCACAAAACCTCCCGCAGGGGAGGTTGTTGTGTATTTGGTGGTCACGGGGAGACTTGAACTCCCACGGGTTGCCCCATACGCTTCTGAGACGTACGCGTATACCAATTCCGCCACGTGACCGGCATGGTGCACTATAGCAAAAAACTCCCTTTAAATCATTACCTAGATTGCGGCGCCGTCACCCAGGTTCATGTCGGCCTTGTAGCGTTGTATAACCTCCGGGTGCTTGCCGTCCTTGCAATCCTCAACAAACGCGTCACTGCTCTCTGCATCCGGGAATGTCATGTACGCAAGCGCGCCCTCGCACACGGCAGTAATGTTTAGCTTTCCGTACATGGGTGCATTCATGCCGGAGCCGCGGCCCCACTCCCGGTCGCGATGCATAGACATGCCAAACGCCGCGCCCACGCTAAATATAATCGCAAAAAGCAGTATCTCGATAGCGAGCACAACAACGGCAAAGCGCCAGTACAGCGCCCACGACAACCCAAGCATCGTCATGCCCTGGTGCTTGTCCTTAAACTCATTGAACTTCGGATTCATCCCGCCCAGGTTTTTCCAACTCATACAAATTTGTTATTAGTAGTACCCCTGTAGTCTACCAAAAAGTAAGACCCCGCGTGTGCGGGGCTGGACTAGTCCAGGTACCGGCTCATTTCCTCGGCGGCTTCTTTGAGGACCGCCTCGTCCTCGCTGCTCACAAGCGCTTTTTCCATCTTGCGGAGCACCTCATAAATCTCTTGGGCGCTGTACCCCTTTGCGCGCAGGAGCTCTGCCTCGTGTAGCACTTGGTTGTCCATCGGCGTGCTTTTGCGCAGAGCCGCGTCAAATAGTTTTGAAAATGGATGCGCCATGGTTACCTGCGGCGCATGCGCGCCGCGTAGAGCGCCACTGCGGCACTTGCCGCCACGTTAAGCGACTCGGCTTTGGGCTCTATGTCTATTGAGAGCATGGCGTCGCACAGTGCACGGGCGTAGGGTGCTACACCCTGCGCCTCGTTGCCCAAGACAAGCATGGTGGGAGATGTAAAAGGTTCCTGCCCCAGCTGCACTGCACCATCAGCCGCCAGACCCATCACGCGCACTCCCTTCTTTTTAAGTGCGGCAATGGTCTGCTGAGGGTTAGGTACGCCCACTAAGGGCACCTGGAAGGCCATGCCCGCCGAGGCGCGTATAACAGCCGCGGTTATGGGCGACTGCTTGTGCGTGGGCCACAGCACGGCCTCGGCGCCAAAGGCCGCGGCCGAGCGTATGATGGCCCCAACGTTGTGCGGGTCCTGCACCTCGCTTAAAAATACCAGCACGCTCCCCTCTTGGGGCTTATAAGACTCCAGGAACCGCTCAGCGTCCACAAGGAGCTCGGTGGCACCAATGAGCGCCACCGCGCCCTGGTGCGCGGCAGTGCCCTCAACCATCGAGGTCACGCGGCGCAGGTCAAGCGGCACCGGCTTAATGCCGGCTTTGACCGCCAGCTCGTACAGGGTCTTGTCGCCCGGCTCCTCTAAGTAGAGCGCACGTACAGAGCGCGGCGCATGCCGCAGAGCCTCGGCAACCGAGTGCTTGCCGTAGATATAGAGCTTGGTGGGTTTTTTAGCAGCCATAAGAGTACCCCTACTGCTTGCGGTGGTTGGGGGCGCGATAGAACAGGACGGGTACTACTACAAGGGTTAGGCAGATGGCAAATATGAGCCCGAACATAACAGTAAAGGCAAACGGGCCCCATGTGGGGTTGGACAGGGCCAGAGGTATCATGCCGATAGCAGTCGCTATAGTGGTAAGCACAATAGGGCGGAAGCGGATCTCACTCGACTCGACGACAACGTCAATAAGCGGCTTGTCGGGATGAGCGTTGAGGTTGTGTATCAGCGAGTCCATGAGGATGATGGCGTGGTTGATGATGACACCGCCCAGGCCGATGATGCCCAACAGCGAGGTAAACGACAGCGACTGCCCCGTGAGTGCCAAGCCGCCCAAGACACCAATGAGCGACAGAGGCACGATGTAGAGCAGGTAGAACGTGTAGCGAATGGAGTTAAACGAGATGATGAGGATGACAAACATCAGCACGAGCCCTGCGATAAGCGCCACAAACATCTGGGTAAACGACTCGTTGATGCTCTCGCTCTCGCCGCCGTAGGAGATGGTAACGCCCGCGGGCAGGTTGAGCTCCCCTGCCCTCTTTTGGAACTCGGCCACAACCTCTGTGGAGGCCACGCCCGCCGTAGGGTACGCCGTAACCGTCTGCACGCGGACTTTTTCCTTGTGCGCGATACTCGAGGCACTGAGCGCCAGTGTGTCCTTTAAGACCGAGCCCAAGAGCACCGTGCCGCCGGACGTACTCGGCACGGAGAGGTTCTTGATACTGTCTATGGTCGTCTGTGCGGTCTTGCTTGGGTCGGTATAGGCCGGGTTGAGGTTGAGTTTAACTACGACGTCAATATTCTCGTTATCCTGGGTAATGCTGGTGGCCTTGGTGCCGTTGATGGCCGCGCGCAGGGTCTGTGCCACCGCGCTGGTGTTAAGCCCCAGGGAGGCGGCCCGGGCGCGGTCTATGGCCAGGTTAAACTCGGTGCCGTTGCTCTGTGTGGTTGCGGTAATGTTGGTGGTGTTTGGCATGGATGCCAGCAGGCGCTTGCCGGCCTCCGCCGCAATTATAAGATCGCCCAGGTCGTCTCCCAGAAATTGTATAAAGATAGGCGCGCCGGAGGGCGGGCCGTCGGAGGCCTGGAGCACCTGGATATCTGCGCCTTTTATAACAGCAAGCTGTTTTTGGATATCGGCGGCAATCTCGCTGCTGGTTTTGTCGCGGTCTTCCGGCAGATTGATAGTGATGTTGGCCTGGTTAGAGCCGGATGTGCTCTCGCCCGAGAGCGCCGAGCTGGCCCCCACCGTGGTCTGGAAGGACTCAACATCCTCGGCTTGGTACAAAATCTCTTCTACCTGGCGTACCGCAAGGTCAGTCTGCTCAAGCACGGTGCCCTGGGGCTTTTGCAGGTTGAGGTAGATGTAGTCGCCGTCGGCCACCGGGAAGAACGTTGCCGATACAAACCCCAATATCGGCAGCATAAACGCGCCGAGCATGGACACAAACAAGACGCTCAGGAATATGTTTTGCCAGCGGCGGCGCTCCAAGACCGCGCGCAGTTTGTGCCCGTACCATTTTGTAATGGCGGCGGTGTACTCCTCCTGCTTGACCTCCAGGCGGTTGGGCTCGCCCTTGCTGAACAGGAGCGCAATAAGCGGCACGATGCCGAGCGACACGAATATGGAGGCAACGAGCACAAAGATGAGCGTGTACGGTATGCCGGAGATAAACTTGCCGATAATGCCGGTGAGGAAAAACAGCGGAGCAAACACCGCGACCGTAGCCATGGTGCCCGCAATGAGCGGCCACGCGTAGTCGCGCAGGGCGGCGCGGGCGGCGTCCTCGGGATTCTTGTAGAGCTTGAGGCGCGCATGTATGGCCTCGGTAACAACGATGCCGGAATCTACAAGGATGCCCACTGCCAAAATGAGCGCAAATAGGCTGATAAAGTTGAGCGTGTTGCCCGTAAAGTAGAGCCCGATAAACGCAATGAGAAACGACAGCGGAATGGAGAGTCCGGCCACCAGCGACTCGCGCCACCCTATCGTGAGCAGGAGCACCAATATAACGAGCACGACCGTAATAAGGCCTGTCTCGGTTAGGGTACCGAGCTGCTCCGTTATCTGCACGCCCTGGTCTGTCGAGGGCGGGATGAACACCTCGAGCCCCTGGAGCGTGGTGCCCTCCAACTGATGGAGGCGTGCCGAGACCTTTTGCGCAGTGGCCTGTATGCCGGCCGTGGACTGTTTGTATATAAGGAGCGTTATGCCGTCCTCGCTGGGCATACCGTCTATGGAGACGCGCGAGTAGGTCGTGGCGGGGGCCAAGCCGTCTACAATGTCGGCAATGTCGCGCAGGTAGACCGGCACGCCATTGCTGCTCGAGACAGCGATGTCCTGCAGCTGCGCCGGGTCTGTCAGGCCGCCCTTAAAGTTGACGTTGTAGTTGACGCCCTCCATCTGGATACTGCCCGCGGGCAGTGCCGCGTTGCTCGACGATATTGCCTGTATGACCTCGATAACACTGAGGCCGTACTGCTCGAGAGCCTCTTTACGTACGACCACAGACACCTCGCGCTCCGGTACGCCGGCGATCTGCACTTGCGAAACTCCGGAAATATTCAGGAGGTCGTCCTGCAGCTCTGTCCCCAGCTTAGAGAACTCCAGAGGAGTCCTGTCGCCCGATATAGTGACTGCGATTATGGGCTGGTCGGCAAAGTTGAGCCGGGTGACCTGCGGCGCCTCGACGTCGCCCGGCAGGTTGGCCCTGGCGCGCGCAACAGCGTCGCGCAGGTCCTGTATAGACTGGTCCGTGTCGGCCTGCGCCGTAAACTGCACCGTAATGGCAGCAGAGCCCTCTCCCGAGCTGGAGGTGAGCGTGTCTATGTTTGATATGCCCGATATCTGGGCCTCGAGCTTGTTGGTAACCAGAGACTCCATGTCCTCGGCCGAGGCGCCCGGCAATGACGCCGTGACTATCGCTATAGCCAGGTCAATCTGGGGCGTGTTCTCGCGCGGAATGCGGAGTATGGAGTACGTGCCGGCCACAAGCAGGACTACCACCAGCACGTAGCTGAGCTGGCGCCTCTCTAAAAAAAAGTTCCAGAGCCAGAGCATAGTGTTACTGGTCTATTGCCACAGCCTGTCCCTCGGAGAGGCCGCGCGCGTCTGCGACAATGTCCATACTGAGAGTAAGACCGTCCACAACCTCTACCTGGCCGCCCTGTATGGCGCCCAGGGTTATGGGGTGTGCCACAAGAGTGCTCGAGGCAACCGTAAATACGATCGCGCCCTGAGGCGTCATCTTGGCGGCGGCGATAGGTATAGAGATCGTGTTTGCGGCAGAAGCCTTGGCGCCTGCACGCTCCAGCGATACGGTAACGGTACTGCCGTCGGTAAGGCTCGCCTGGCTGCCTGTAGGGCTTACCTTAACCTGTATCTTGCCCGTCAATGGGTCGAGCGCGGGTGCAATGAACACTATAGTGCCGGCAGTGGTGCCGTCTATGGCGGCCTTGCCGCCGATGCTGAGAGTCTTGGCGTCCGCGGAGGTAACGTAGGACTCCACCTGTAGGGCCCCCGGGTTGGAGATGATAGCAACCACGGTGCCGGGTGAGACAAAGTCGCCGCGGTTAACCGGGAGGCTGACAATGGTGCCCGATATGGGGGCGCGCACGTAGGTCTTCTCTAAATTGGCCTGGGCCGCACGCAGGCCGCCCAGCGCGATAGTTATCGAGGCGTCGGCCGATGAGGTGGTCGTGACGGAGCCCGAGCGGTATGATTCCCTCTCACTTGCCAGAGTGGCAGAGAGCGCGGCCACACTTGCGCGCGCCGAGGTAAGTGCAGCCAACTGTGCCGCCGTGGTGTTAGACTCGGGGCGGTTGGCGGCAACGGCCAGCTGGTTGAGCAGGTCTGTCACCCTCTGCGTAAGTGCGATGGCGTAGTCCAAAAGCTGTGCCGGGTTGCCAGAGTCTGCCTCTGCGAGCTTGGCGCGGTAGGTGTCCATCTCCTCGTCAATTGCCTCGCGCTCGAGCGATATGCGGCCATAGCGATTGTCGCGCGACTCATCAAGCAGCAAAAGAGGCCCGTACGGCGTGCGATCGCCAAAAAAGAGGTCCACCTCGGTCTTAAGCGCGGTGTCCAGGGTGTTAAAGGCGGAGCGGTACGCGTTGACGGCAGAGACGCGGATGTCCGTGGGAGAGACAGCAACCTTGGAGGCAAGCGCTGCGTCGTAGGAGCCCTGGGCCTGGAGGACTGCCGCCTGCTGGCTGCTGTTTTCAAAGCTGGCAATTATCTGGCCCGCGCCAACGCGGTCGCCGAGCTTGCGCGGCAAGGAGGTTATCTGGCCGCCCGAGAGCGCCGCGAGGCTGGCCTGGCTGACAGATGTTACGCGGCCGGTAACCGGCAAGGGGCCGCCCGCGTTGCTAAGACTGGCGACGGATGCGAGCGTCACGTGTGCGCGGTCGTCTACGAACTCGGCGGCAGGCGCCCCCTTGCCCAGGTTAAGGAGTATCACAATGACGACAAGAGCAACTACGCCGGCAATTATCTTGGAGCGGCGCGAGAAGCTGTTGAGGTAGCGGAGTAGGTTTTTTATGCGTTGCATGAAGGGTACACTATAGCACGGTTGCGCTTGATGGTCAATTTACGAGGTGAGGATCGAAGTCGGCACAGCATGGCGCCAGCTCTTGTTTTTTGCTATATTGCCTCTGTGCTTGTAGCGCGCGCTTAGCTCAGTTGGTAGAGCATTCGACTGATACTCGAAAGGTCCTTGGTTCGATCCCAAGAGCGCGCACACGAAAAGGGCCGACGCTATACGCCGGCCCTGTTGCGGTCATGAGAGTACCTCTACCCTTTTTGCCGCAGGTCCTCTCTCTTTGTGGGCTCCGCGGCATTTAACCCGAACACCTTTTGAAAGGGACCTGATGTTCGACTTCTTCATGCACTTGCGATCGACGTAGATCCTTTCCGCCACCTTTCCGTCGGTAGGAGTAACGAGCGCATAGCGATCATCACCATTAGAGTAGTAGAACGTTACTACTCCTTCTGACTCGAAGTCGACCTGCAATTCTGCCATTCCATCGCCCTCCAAAAGACCGGCACTAATTGAAAGTTTTATCACCTATGGCGGGAGGGTGCAATATGGGGATAGCACAAAAATAAGAGCCCGACCTCGCATTGTGCGGCCGGGCTCTTGGGTGATTCTAGCGCGGCGCGTAGGAAGCGGCCGTGGCCGCATTGAGCTCCTTGCCGCAGCTCTCGATGATGCCGTTGATGACCATGCCCTCCGTCGCCCACCCCAGACCCATCTGCATCCACTCCGGCAGGCTCTCAAACCTGATGTTGCGGGATTTTGGAATCGGGCAGAAGGCGTCGTAGTTGGCCTGAGCCCAGGCGAACTTCTGCCGGGCAGACCACGACATATCGAACCCGGCGGACTGGGCCATGGCGGGAGCGGTAAAGCAGACAAGAACGGCGGCAAGAGCAGTGCGTTTGAACATCTGTAGTCCTCCACAGTAGGGCCGGAATGGCCCTTTTGGTACCGGTTGTGTATACAACATAAAAACCCCGAGCGCAAGCGCTCGGGGTTTTCTCTGCTTTAGAAAAAAGGTCTGTTGCAAAACTCCTGTTACGTAGGAAAGAATGGGGGCTCGCGAAATGAGGGTTCGATGATGCATCTGCGCATTGGCGCACTCCTCTGGGTTGAGAGTTAAATCAAGTGGATTTGTTCTCAATCCCTCCTTTCCTCCCCCACCCTATCACGATGTATAGTTTGTGCAACATAATCCCCCGGCCGCAAAGCGGCCGGGGTCGGAATTGGTCAGGCAGACTTGCGATCAGCCAAGTTAATTACATTCTCTCCAGAGACGACAGGGACCTTATCGGCCTCCTTTGGCTCGGGAATAGCCTCGCGGCCTTTGGGGCCTGAGCCTCCGCCAATAACGCATTCGCACCGCCAGCAATATGTAACGGCCACCTTTGACTTTGGGATGCCGATTCGCACACGGGTCCTGCACATAGGATGTATTAGCACCAAGTTATCGTCATCTGACCCGACGTATCCCTTGTCACGCAGGCGCATGCGCCTGGCAGCACGCAATATCCGCAGATACCCAACACCCTTTATCAGGAGAAACGCGAGCGCCACTACCCCTACTGCGTCGAGAAAACCAAACTGCATAACACCCTCCCTAAGAACTGATCGAAAATAATATACCACAAAGGTGTAAATTTGCAACGCAAAAAGCCCCGCGGGGGTTAGCCTTGGGGAATTTCTGCTTATTGATTACACCGAACTCGTGCAAGAAAGAATGAGAGAAAAACGCTTTTCTCTTGTTCCGTCCGTACCGCCTTTTCCTGCCGTGTACTCCACAGCGTACTTGGGGTTGGTATCGAGTGCTCTATCGGTCTTCAGACATCGCTGCCTGAGAGCGCACCGGATGCAATTTAGAGTTAGCATCATCACTCCATTTACCTTTCGGTAAAAGATCGCCAATTCAGCTTCTGTACTCGTACGAGATACAGAAACGCATTTCATTTGAATTGTTCCACGACCAGCTTCCGCTAGCCGTGCCTTGTTACGACTTACTCCCTGTCACCGAACTT
>Ga0172380_10000663_pt1 | contig 63498 bp, 130 predicted proteins | sample Leawe162metaG_FD_119747 | JGI IMG/M metagenome (GOLD analysis project Ga0172380, IMG submission 119747) | Leachate microbial communities from a municipal landfill in Southern Ontario, Canada - Leachate well 162 metaG | ecosystem: Engineered > Solid waste > Landfill > Unclassified | place... | reverse complement strand
CGTTCTTGCTATGATGAAGGAAAACGTTGTGCCGAGACATTATTTTTTGATTATAATAGACAATATGGGACAGATATTAGAGTTGTAAGGATATTCAATACTTATGGTCCTAACATGAATATTAATGATGGCAGGGTTGTAAGTAATTTCATAATTCAAGCCTTAACAAACGAGGATATAACGATTTATGGTAGTGGATTACAAACAAGGTCTTTTTGTTATATAGATGATATGATAGATGCTTTGCTATTGATGATGGGTAATGATTTTATTGGCCCTATAAATCTCGGAAATGAGAATGAATTTACAATTATTGAATTGGCAGAGTTGGTGTTATCTATAACTAATAGTAAATCTAAGATAACATTTAATGAACTTCCACAGGATGATCCTAAACAGCGAAAACCAGATATAAGTCTTGCTAAGAACAAGCTGGGATGGGGACCAAAAATTCAATTGAAAGAAGGATTGATAAAAACCATAGAATATTTTGAGGAACAATTATGCAAATAGCGGTTATAGGAACTGGATATGTTGGCTTGGTTACTGGAGCATGTTTTGCTGAATTGGGAAATATTGTTACTTGTATTGATATAGATAAACAAAAAATAGATAATCTAAAAAATGGAATTATTCCAATTTATGAACCAGGATTATCAGAACTTGTAAAAAGGAATATAGAAGAAAATAGATTGATATTTTCTACAGAATATTCAGATATAAATAATTCAGAAGTTATTTTTATAGCTGTAGGGACTCCATCAAATGAAGATGGTTCGGCCGATCTTAAATATATTAAATCTGTAAGCAGGTCAATTGGTAAATATATAAATGGATACAAAATAATAGTAAATAAATCCACGGTTCCTGTTGGAACATATAAATTGGTAAAAAATATAATAAATGAAGAGATAGAAAATAGAAAGGCTTTTATTGTATTCGATATTGTATCAAACCCAGAATTTTTAAGAGAAGGAACTGCAATAAATGATTTTATGAGACCAGATAGAATAGTTATTGGGTGTAGTAATAGTGTATCTGAAAATGCAATGAGAAAATTATATGAACCTTTTATAAAAAATCAACATCCATTTATTGTTATGGATAATATTTCTGCAGAGTTGACAAAATATGCTGCTAATACAATGTTAGCAACTAGAATCAGTTTTATGAATGAATTAGCAAATCTATGTTCTAAAGTTGATGGTAATATTGATAATGTTCGTTTAGGTATTGGAAGTGATTCAAGGATAGGATTGCCGTTTTTATATTCAGGTATCGGCTATGGTGGATCCTGTTTCCCAAAGGATGTCAAGGAACTTATTAATTTTGGGAATAAAAATGGAATCGATATGAGTATAGCCAAGGCAGTTGAGGATATAAACTATAACCAAAAAAGAATACTATTGAAAATGATAAAAGACAGATTTGGGAATGATTTAAGCAATAAGACCTTTGCTATTTGGGGGTTATCATTTAATCCACAAACAGATGACATACGGGAATCTCCATCATTAGTTATAATTCAAGGTTTACTTGATATTGGAGCTTCTATACAAGTATATGATCCAGAAGCCATGGAAAACACCAAACAAATATTTGGAAATTCTGTAAAATACATATATAATATGTATGATGTATGTAAAGATTGTAATTGCTTGTTATTGCTTACAGCTTGGAAACAATTTAGGCAACCAGATTTTTCTCTTATTAAAAACAATTTAAAAGAACCAATTATTTTTGATGGCAGGAATCAATATAAATTAGAAGATATGAATGAACTTAGTTTTGAATATCATAGCATAGGACGATAATGTGAAAAAGAAATTTGTAAAGAAAAATGCTTTATTGGAAATCGAAGATAATGAAGAGTGGAGAGAACATTGGAAGGGGATGCCAGAATTTTCCCATAAGGATATTACTCCATATTTTTCCATAAAGATACATTTCAATACGAAAGAAAGCATAAAGCAATTTTCAGAATTGGTTGGGCAAAATATTACTGAAAATACCAACTCTATTTGGTATCCAAAACAGAAAATCACCCATGTTGCAAATAAAAGATATATAGATGAATCAGAAGTATAAACCAAAGTATCCGATTTATATTATCTCTAAAGGAAGGGCTGATACTGGATTAACATATAAATTCTTGGAGGAAATGAACCAACCTTATCATATAGTCATAGAGAAACAGGAATATAAACAATATAGGAAATATATAGATAAAGAAAAAATATTAGTATTACCTTTTAGCAATTTAGGACAAGGTGGGATTCCAGCAAGAAATTGGGTATGGGAACATGCAATTGCTACTGGGTCTTTTCGTCATTGGATTATGGATGATAATATAGATGGATTTTGGCGATCAAATCATAATAGAAGGGTAAGGGTAAGGACACCGGCATTATTCAGATGCCATGAGGATTTTATAGATAGATATGAAAATGTTGCTATGTCTGGACTTAATTATTATATGTTTTGTCCGGATAAAGTTATAAAACCACCATACGAATTGAATACAAGGATTTATTCATGTATTCTTTTACGAAATGATCTTCCTTATCGATGGAGAGGAAGATATAATGAAGACACTGATTTATCAATTAGAATATTAAAAGATGGTTGGTGTACTATATTATTCATGGCAATGCTAGCTAAGAAAATGCCTACCATGACTATGAAAGGTGGGAATACAGAAGATTTATATGAAATAGAAAATGGAAGATTATTAATGGCTCAGTCACTTGAAGAACAGCATCCAGATATAGTTACTATTACTAGGAAATGGGATAGATGGCAACATCAAGTTGATTATTCTAAATTCAAAAATAATAAATTGATATTAAAGAAAGATGTAAAAATTCCAGATGGCATAAATAACTATGGAATGAGATTAATCAAATGGGATAAGGAGAAAAATTGTGCTATTAGATGAAGATAGAAATAAATCATTTGAAAATTTTTTAATTAGGTGTAGTAAATATCGCAATATAAATGTGGATTTAATTAGAAATATTTTTAATACTACAATAAAATATTTGTTTGCTAATAAAGAAAAAAGACAAGAATTAAAACTAAACCAAAATCTTGAAAATAGATGGTATAAAGAATTAGATACTGGTAATATAGATTATTCTGTTTATGATACAGATGAATATATAGCGGAGCTTTGGGCTTGTTGGATAGTATATTCAAAAAAATATTTACTTTCGATTCAAAAGGAATCATCATTCCCACCGTATGGGATAGTTAATAATTTTGGAAAAGTTAAAAAAATAGTTGATTTGGGATGTGGTTTTGGCTATACTACGTTAGCATTAAAACAAATATTCCCTAATGCGGAAGTTTATGGAACTAACATAGAAAATACAATACAAATTAAATTTGCTAAACAACTTGGTAAAGAAAATAATTTTAATATAGTTAGTAATATTAAAGAGATAAAAGGTAAAACCGATCTAGTATTTGCTAGTGAATATTTTGAACATATTTTAGAACCAATTAAGGATTTACATAAAATAGTCAAATATTTAGAACCAAGAAATTTTCTTATTGCTAATGCTTTTGGAACAAGAGCTATAGGACATTTTATAAATTATTTATATAATGAGAATGAAATAGACGGGGAATTAATTTCTAGATTATTTAATAAGGAACTAAAAGAATTTGGATATGAAAAAGTAAAAACAAAACTATGGAATAATAGACCAGCATACTATAAACTAAAGGAGAAATAATGCAACTAAACAAAAACGAATTCTTATCCGCAATGAAAAAGGCAATGCCTGGCGTCGAAAGTTCCAATACCATCCTGCAAGGTGCGGATACTTATATTTTTCATAACGGGTATATCTATACCTATAATGACGCCATCAGCGTATCTGTACATTTTCCAATCACCAATAAAGCTGGCGAGAATATTTCAGCAGCCATCAAGGCAAAGGATTTTTATGATCTGATTTCCCGCTATGAAGGCGATTCACTTACCATCATTCCTAAAAATGATATGTGGATCATCAAGTCAGAAAACGCTAGGGCAGAAATTACGTTACTAGAAAATAATCTCATCGAGCGAATCGAAGGCATAAAGATCGATCCTAAGCAATTCAAGAAAATTCCTGATAGGTTCATGGAAGGAATGGCAATATGCAATTTTTCTTCTAAGTCACAATTATCAGGATTATTCTGCTCAGATCAGGTTATGGTATCTGCTGATGAGCTGAAGATTAATTGGTATGGATTGAATGATGCTTTTACTACTAGTTTCTGGATTACCAATGATGCCGTTAATAACCTATTGAAGTTAAATGAAATTACCAAATACCATGTATCTGATTCATGGGTTCATTTTATGACTAAGGATAAAACCATTTTTTCCTGCAAGCGATTAGTCCAGGATAAGTACCCGTTTGATAAAATAAATGAGTTGGTTGATAGTCATAAAAAGGTAAAAGAAGATATTTCAAATGAATTGCCAAATAAGCTGATTGACGCGGTGAATAGGGCGGCGGCGCTAAGCACCAATATTGAAAGTTTCGATACAGTGAAATTGACATTCACCCCAGAGATGATAGAAGTATTTGCGCAAAGGCCAAGTGGCAAGTATACAGAAAATGTTCCATGGGAAAAGCCATTTAAGAAGGAATTTGATCCAATCAGCATTTTCGTTGATTACCAAATGATAGAGAATGGGATAAAATATAGTAAGAGCTTTTATTTACATAATACTTTGGTAAATGAAAAAAATAGGACCAGAGTTATTTTCGTATCAGAGTTTGGAATCCAGCTTATTTCTACTTTTGATGGAGGAGAATAAAAATGAAATGTTGGAAATGCGGAATAAATGAATTGAATACAGGAGATGGCGATGGAATTTGTTTATCTTGTAAAAACAAATTAAATCCAAACTACATAAAGCCTATTTATTATCAATCAGGATGGATATGTCCTAAATGTGGTTCGGTATATGGACCAGGACAAAATGAATGTATAAGATGTAATCCGCCAATTATTCCACAGGTTACTTGCTAATAAATGAATAATTTTATCCATCTACATTGCCACAATGAATATTCTCTCCTTGATGGATTCGGAACATCTAGTAATTACGCAAAAAAGATTATAGAAAATAATCAATTAGGCATGGCACTGACAAATCACGCTAATGTAGATGGCAATATAAAATTTCAAAATGAGTTTATCAAAAATAATTTAATCCCTATTCATGGCGTAGAATTTTATATAGTTAATAATATTTCAGAGCATCCAAAAGGTGAGAAGCGAAGTCATTTACTGGCATTAGTAAAAAATGAAATTGGCTGGACAAATATTTTACAAATGCTTACTATTGCTAATTTAGACGGGCAATATTATCGCCCTCGCATTTCTCCAGAAATATTATTAGAGCATTGCGAAGGGCTAATTATTTCAACTGCTTGTTCTTCATCATTTATAAAAGAAAAATGGGGAAGGAAACTATTAAAGGATTTATACAATAAAATTGGGAATGATTTATATACAGAAGTAATGCCTTTCAATATGCAAGATCAAATAGAAGTAAATGAATTATCAATTAAATATGCAAATGCTTTAGGATTAAAAACAATAGCCACTAACGATTGCCACTATATCAATAAAGACGACGCGCAAGCCCAAGAAGTATTATTAGCTATTCAAACAAAAAAACGATGGAATGATTCTGACAGATGGAAGTTTCAAGTTGACGGATTATATGCAAAAAATTATGATGAAATGTTTTTAGCATTTAAGAAGCAAAAGCAATTTAATAATAAGCAAATAGAAGAGTATTTGGATAATACTTTAGAAGTATTTGAGAAGTGCAAGGATTTTCGTATTCCAGAAAGAAAAGTTGCTTTGCCAAAAACACCAGAACTAAAAGAATATAATGGTACGGCAGAAGAATTATTATGGGAAAAATGTTTAGTAGGATTTGAAAAAATAACGGAAAATAAATCAGTATATAAAAAACGCCTTAACGATGAAATGAAGTTAATAGTTAGTCAAGGATTTTGTGAATATTTTCTAATTGTTGAAGAAGTGATTAGATGGTGCAAAGAAAATAATATAATGACAGGGCCAGGGCGAGGAAGCGCGGGTGGTTCATTAGTTTGCTATTTATTAGATATTACTAAAATTGATCCAATTAGATTTGATTTATTATTCTCGCGCTTTATTTCTCCTGATCGTATAGACCTTCCTGATATTGATAATGACTTCCAAGATAATAAGAGGCAATTGGTTATAGAACATTTCAAGGAAATATATGGCGAAAATCACGTTGCTTGCGTTTCTACTTTTATGTCGATGAAAGGCAAAGGCGCTTTACGAGATGTTTCAAGGGTATTTGATATTCCATTAAATGAGGTAAATGAAGCATCTAAAAATATAGATGAAGGTGAGGATGAAGATTCAGAAAGTGAAAGTATTATTGGTCAATTAAACAATACTTCTGATGGGAAATTATTCATAAAAAAATATCCTACTGTCTATAAAATGGCATCTAAACTTGAAAATCAGATTCGCGGGAAAGGAATGCACGCCGCCGCAGTAGTAATTTCAAAAGACAATCTAAGGAATGGTGACAAGGTATATTTACAGAAAACTCCGAATAAGAATAAAAATGATATAGTAGTAAATTGGGATAAATATGATATTGAATATGAAGGTTTGATGAAGTTAGATATTCTAGGGATAAACGCGCTAACAGTATTGAATGAAGCTAGGGAACTGATAAAAATAAATACTGGGGAAGATATTGTATATGAGGATATTGATTTGAACGATCCTAAAATATTCAAAGAATTTTCAAAAGGTAATAATGATGGAGTTTTTCAATTTGGTACTTATGGACTAAAAAAACTTTGTAAGGAAATGGGAATAGAAACATTTATGCATTTATCAGATGCCAATGCATTGTGTAGACCTGGAACCGCCCATTCAGGATTAACCGATTTATATATTCAAAGAAAGCATGGACAAAAAATACCTAAGCAAGATTCGATAATTGAAAAAATAACTAAGAATACATTTGGAATTATTTTATATCAAGAGCAACTAATGCAGATAGTAAACGAAGTGGCAGGGCTTGATTGGAAAATAGCAGATAAAGTTAGAAAGGTTGTAGCAAAAAGTAAAGGAAGTGAAGAGTTTCTAAAATTCAAAAAGACATTTGCAAGCGGTTGCGTAAAGAATAATACATTAAGTAAAATAGAAGCCGAAAAATTATGGGATGAATTGGCGGCATTTGGTTCATACTCGTTCAATAAATCACATTCTGTTGCTTATTCTGTAATTTCGTACTGGGATATGTTCATTAAATTATATTACCCTACAGAGTTTATTTGCGCTTCATTAACTTGTGGAAGTAAAACTGGCAAGCAAAGTTTAATTGAAGATGCTTTGAAAAAAGATATTGATATTAGACCGCCTAAAATTGGAAAATCAGATAGCCACAAATGGATAGTAAAAAATGATGTTATGTATTGTCCATTTATTGAGGTAAAAGGATTTGGCGATGGATCGGCTAAGGAGGCAATGAATAAGAAAAATAAAGTTTCTACTAATCAAGGATTTTTTGATTTAGGAGAAAATATTGGCAATGGCAAGAAAACAAAAGTTGAACAAATATTATCAGATATAGATGCATATAAAGATGTTACGATTACTTCAAGCCAAGATAACAAGATAAAAGATTATTTTGATTTTAGATTCAAATTAGTGGAAAGGAGTAGATATGATTGAATTAGAATTTAGATTGATTTATCAACATGAAGAAACTGGGTATATTCAAGAACGATATATTTTATTAGGGGAGTTAATTCCAGAAATTGCTAGATATAGGTTAGTCACAAAAAATCAATATATTGGATATCATGATAAAAATGGTAAAAAACTTTATTTAGGTGATATATTAAAAGTCCCATATGGATGGTCAGGCGATTATGAAGAAAAAGAACATTTAGCAGAAATATTTAATGATGATGAAGATGGTATAGGGTTTTACTATTCAAGACCTGATGATGTTTCTATACGAGATTGCGAAAAAGTAGGAGATATTTATAATAATCCAACTATGATTGAATATGAAAATGCAATGAAAGAATTGAATAAACAATACCCGACCAAAAAATGAACTATCTAAAAATAACTAAAGAGCAAGCCTATTATCTAGGCATTACCATGTGGGGATTCTTGTATTTGTTCCCTGAAATTGATTATAAATGGGAATTGCCTAAAAGATTATACGCCATTATTAAGCAATTATATTATTGGTGCCCATGTTGCGCAGTATATAATTTGCATGATGGAACTAGGAATTGCCCTGGATGCCCATTAGAAAACAATTGCATCGAAGGCGAGCATTTATATAAAACTTGGTCAGAGACAAATAATATAAAAGTAAGAAAACAATATGCTAAAAAGATATTAGATAGAATAATCAAAGGAGGATATTAAATGAATGCAAAACTACTATCATATAATATAAATAGAATATGTGATATTTGCGATAATAAAAACGAAAAAGTAACTGCGCATATTCAAGACGTAATTGGAAATATTCATGTATTTTGTATTGAGTGCTTAAATAAAATAGTTTTAGAATCTCCAAGTAAAGTTGAAATAGAAAAATGATTGATAAATTAAAAATTGAAAAACGATGTATTAAGATACGAGGAAAAGAATGGTGTTTGAAAAAATTAGCCGAGGAATGTTCAGAATTAAGCGCTGCTATATTGCAATATTTAACCAAAGAAGCATCTGAAATAAACATATTGAAAGAAAGTGCTGATGTAGAAATAGCCATAAGGATAATAAAATTGATATATAACAATAGTTTAATAGAGTATAAAGAAAAGAAATATTTAAGGATTGATAAAAAATGTTCAGAGTTGGAAAATGCTGATTCCTGATTATATTGAAGAGTCTATCTTATGGGCAGAAAATTGCATAAAGCAGAATCGGTGAGGAAAAGGCGAGATAAAACATTTGAAAAACCTGTTGGAACTGATAAAAATATTTACAGAAAATGAAGTAAAAAATATGAAAAATAATGTATAATATAGATAAGGAGAAAAATATGGATGACGATATTGTTCCTTTTTGGGATGATGAAGAAATGTATAATAGAAATGAAGTATTAGGCGATGATGAGTCAATAGATTATGGTGAATCTGATTATGATATTGATCCATATATGGGAGATCATTAATTGTCTAATTTATATGTCAAATACAGACCAGAATCATTCGAGGATATGGTGGGCAATGAAGCCCAGATAAAGGCATTGCAAAACTCATTAAAGAAGAAAAACCATTCCCATACATTTTTATTCAGCGGGCCAAAAGGTTGTGGAAAAACTTCATCGGCTAGAATATTGGCAACGATGCTTGATGCTACAAGTTGGGACGTACAGGAAATAAATTGTGCTAATCTAAGGACTATTGACGATGCTCGCGCTATTGAATCATCCATTAGAACAATGCCTAATGGAAAGAATCGCGTTATTATCATGGATGAGGCCCATCAGCTTACAGGGGCAGCACAATCAGTTTTATTGAAGCCATTAGAAGAACCACCCGAGTTCTGTTATTTTGTTTTATGCACTACCGACCCTAACAAGTTATTGAAAACAATCCGATCTCGCTGCACTGAAGTAAAGTTTACTTCATTGCCAATTGACAGCATTAAGGAAATTATCAATAGGGTCTGCAAGTTAGAAAAGATAAAACTATCAGAAGATACAATTGAAAGCATTGCAGAAAAATGCGAAGGAAGTCCTAGAAATGCTTTGGTAATACTAGAGCAAATATCGAATGCTGATGATGAAAAGGATATTGAGAAAATACTTGATTCAAAAGGTTCTGAGGATGATATTGAAATAATAGAATTAGCAAGGGCATTACTTAATAAAAAGCCATGGGATACGATAAAAGGCATTTTATCTAAACTCAAGGAAAATGGGAAATTAGATGATGCCGAGACAGTTAGATATATTGTTCTAGGATATATGTCAGCGGTATTATTAAAATCAAATAATAAGCAGGCCGCAATAACAATGGAAGCATTTATTGAACCTACATATAATAGCGGAAAGTTTGGAATTATTTTAGATTGTTTCAACGCTATTTGCTAAAAATTATTAAAGATGATGTATAATATAGATGAGGAGGAAATATGAAAATATATTTGATTGCAGAATGTAATAGACATACTTGCGGTCATGGGGAATCTTGTGAAACTTGGGAATTAACTGAACAAGAAGCATATAATCCAAAACCATTTCCTGCTTTTCTATCTAAAGAAAAAGCTATTAAATATTATAAAGAATGCAAAATCAAACAAAACCCTAATATGAAAGATTATTATGAAAGAGATTCCCCTGATATTTTAGTATTGGATGTAATCGAGTAAATAATCTATTCGTATGAATAGATAATAATATTTTTAGGAGAATTTTATGGCATCTGTACGCGATCTTGTAGAGAATGGTTTTGATGAGGGGCTTGTCAAGCAGGCGGTTGATGCGGCCGGTTTCGAGCGCAAGCGCGGGCGTGGTGGGCTGAATCTTGATGCGAAGGGCGTTACTAAGGTAGTCAAGGCTTATAACGCTTTGCTTGCCAAGCTTACTGCTAAGGCTTCCAAGTTTAATCCTGATAAACTTGACTATGGAACTGATGAAGATGAAGCCCCTGCCCCGAAGGCTAAGGCCGAGAAGAAGACCGCGCCCAAGGCTAAGGCCCCTGCAAAAGCTCCGAAGGCAAAGGCAAAGCCAGTAGATGAGGATGAAGACGAGGATGACGAGATTGAAGACCCGGTAGATGATGACGATGATGTTGAGGAAGCCGATACGGATGATGATGATGAGTAAATAAAAGAATGTAAAAATAATGTAAAAATATCTTTTTTTAAAAACAATATGAAAATATTCTATATATCTATTATTAAAAAATATAACTGACCTAAAATATATAATGAAAAAGATAGGATTCATATTTTTATATTCAATTTATTTATTACTTATTTCAAGAAAGAAGAATAAATGATTGTTTTAATTCCATTTTTAATTTTTATCATCATCGATATTATTGTAGAAAAAATTAAAGAAAACAAAAGACAAAAGCAAATAGAATTATTTTTTGAATCTATAGTTAAATATTATAATAACAATCCTAATTACTTAGTAAAATTAGAATATAAATAAGGAGAAAATGGAAACATATTGGGATGCTTTTATTCATGAATACACAAAAGAATATTTAGATAAACTAGATTTAAGTATTATATTACAAGCTTTTTGGGAATATTGTAGAACCGATATTAACAGATCAACTAACGATTCTATTATTATATCTAATAAAATATTAAAAGGAGAATGAATGGGTAGAATTTTTGAAGAGGATATCAAGTTCAATAAATACCAGCTTGACGAGGTTTGCGAGAAGCACGCAAGTACCTATTGGTATTGGGCGAATAAACTTGCAGAAGCCAAGAATGCTTTAGGTGATTCCGAGGACAAGTTCAAGCTTACCTCTGCACAGCGAGAAATGTTTATCAGGCAGCATTGGGACGAGTCATGGGGCAAGCAGACAGAGGCAGGAGTTAAGGCGCAACTAGAAAGCGATTCTGATTATATTTCTGCCAAGGAAGAAATCAGGAATAACCAACATGAAGTAAATACCTTGATTGCCGGAGTATCTGCAATGGAACATCGCAAGGGAATGATTGACAATGAAGTAAAATTGCTAATTGGTGGATTTTATGCAACACCAACAGGAGGGAAAAAGGAAGGCGGAACGGAACAGGCGGAACGTGAAGTCAGAAGCAAGCTAAAGAAGAAGGTATAAAATGCCAATCAAAGATGATACTCCTAATGTGATTCAAGTTTCATTTAGACGTAAATTCAACATGGGGAATTTTGAGACAGAAGATATTGAATTTGTTGCCACCGTTGCTAATGGGCAAGACCCTGCAAAAGTATTATCTGCCCTTGATGCCGCTACGGTAAAGTATAGAAAATATCAAATGTCAGATAAGGGAAAGTAAAATGTATCCCCAATTTTGGTGTAATAAATGTGGTAAATATCACGATTCAGTAACTATTTGTCCTGATGAGCAAGGTAAAATTATTTTTAGTCCTATGGATCAAATTAAAAAAGATAGGAATGATTTAGCTACTAAAAAGGAAATTGATTTTTTCTGTAACCCACACAATTTTGGAAGATAAGGAGAAACATGAAAAAGAGTAATTCGCTAAAGGATCGGCTAAAGAAGTCGTATGAGTCAAAGGATCGCGGGGCAGGCACTAGGCCATCTGCAATGAATTGGAAGCTTGTGGAGGATATTAAGTTTTATAAGCCCAAGGAAGGCAAGAATAAGATTGATATTATCCCCTATGTAATCAAAACGAAAAATGATCCTCTTGTTAAGACTGGCGATGCAAAAGTTGGCGATCAGTCTTATATGCTTGATCTTTGGATTCATTCAAACATCGGCCCAACGCAAGCCCAAATTATTTGCAATAAAGAAAATTTCAATAAGCCTTGCCCGATTTGCGAACAGCGTCAACAATTTTATAATGAAGGTAAAAAGAATGAAGCTGGTGCATTAAAAGCAAAGCGTCAATGTTTTTACAATGTTAGGGAATATGAAAAAGTTGTAAAGGATAAAAAGGAAACTTGGGCTCCTTCTGATGAAATTACAATTTTTAATATTTCTCATTTCTTATTTGAAAAGGAATTGATAGAGGAAGCCAAGGCGAGCTCTGATGATGGCGGAATAATTGATTTCGTCGATATTGATGAAGGAAAATCAATTATTTTTAGGGCGGCAAAAACTGAATCCGTTATTAATGAAAAATCAGTTAATTTCCTAGAATATAAATCTTTTAGTTTTGTCGATAGAAAAAATGCTATTGATGAATCATGGTTAGAGAAAGCAGTTAGTTTTGATGAATTAATGATTTTAAATACTTATGATGAAGCTAAGAAAATATTATTTGGTGATGAAGATGATGATTCTGATAATGATGATGAAGAAGATGATGAAGATGAAAAGCCGGTAAAAAGTAAAACTAAAAAACCAATGATTGAAGATTCTGATAATGATGATGAAGATTCTGATGATGATACCAATGATAACGAGGATGAAGATTCTGATGATGAAGAGGATGAAGATTCTGATGATGAAGAGGATGATGATGAACCAACACCAAAGGCTAAGGCAAAGCCAATAGCTAAGAAAGTTACAATTGGCAAACCTGTTACTGTTTTAAAATGTCCTCACAAGCATAAATTTGGAATTGATTGTGAAAAGAAAGAGGAATGTGATGATTGTGATGATTGGGCTGATTGCAAGAAGGAAAACAGAAAACTAAAGGCAAAGTAACAATCTGCCCGGAAGGTATGGTAAGAAACATTACTATATACAAAAATATAGACCTTCCGGGTTTTTTAAGGAGAAAATAATTGAACATAAATACCGGGGAAATAATAGATAATGTTGAATATATGAGATTATTAAAAAAAGATAATTTTGTAGAAATAGATAGTGACGAAATGACTAATAAACAAAAAGAAAAAAAGCAAGTTTCGTTAAAAGATCATACTTCAAGACTCGGCAAAAAATTAACAAACATTAGATCAATAAAAGGTTTAACTAAAAATCAATTACGCAATTTAAAGAAGAAAGGTTTTATTAGATAAACAAAGGAGAAAATAATGGGATTAAAAGAAGATATTGAATATTTATTAAATTCATATTCAAGAAATAATAACAGTATTACACCTGATTTTATTTTAGCGGATTATATTGAAAATTCTTTACAAGCTTTTGAAAAAGCAACTAGACAAAGGGATATTTGGAATAAATCGTTTAAGGAAAATAATGAATAAAGAAACTACAAATATAGAAAAAACTATATTAACTAAAAAAGTTAAAAAACTTTCTCCTAATAGATATTTAACAGGTTCTGAATTACTGGATATTCAAGTTGGTGGCGGCGAAGGGGCTGGATATCCATTAGGCAAAATAATAAATCTGGTCGGGGATAAAAGTTCAGGAAAGACATTTTTAGCTTGTGAAATAGTGGCATCAGCACATTATCGATATTTAGATAAATTAAAATGGATATATGATGATTGTGAATCAGGATTTTCTTTCAATACCAAAAAATTATATGGTTTTGAAATAATGCCTTTAGATAATTCTAAAAGGACAAAATCAAAAACAGTTGAAGATTTGTATTGTAATGTTAGAATTTTTTTAGAATCATTAAAGGATAATGAGTTTGGTATTTATGTAATTGACTCGTTGGATGGTCTTGATAGTATTGAAGGAAAAAAGATAGCAGATCAACAATATAAAAGATTTATTGAAGAATTAAAAAAGAAAAATAAAAAAGTAACGCAACAAGATAAGGAAAAAATAGAGAAAAAGGTTGCCGGATCTTATCGAATGGGGAAACCAAAATATCTATCAAATACTTTTTTCCCACAATTAACAGATTTAACAGAAAGGAAAAATGCCTTAGTAGTTGTTATTTCTCAAATTAGATACAATATTACTCCAGGTAGTTTTGAAAAATATACTCGATCTGGTGGAAAGGCAATGGATTTTTATGCTCATACTGTTTTGTGGCTTGCCAATATAAATAAAATATTAAATAAAGGAATACCTATTGGCATTACGGTAAAGGCTAAAAACACTAAATCAAAAACACCTAGACCTTATAGAAGTTGTTTTATCAAGTTATATTTTGAATACGGTCTTGATGATATTACTACCAATATTGATTATCTCTATGATTTTTTGACTCCACAAGGAAAGCTAGTAAAGAATCCTCGCGGAAATTGGGATGATAAGTCAATGTCTAGGAATGAGCTTGTAAAATATATTGAAGAAAATAATGTATCAAAAGAACTAAAGAAAAAGGTAAAGGATAAATGGGAAGAGATAGAGAACAGCGTCAAGCTAAATAGGAAGCCAAAATATGAAAATTAAAAGACGTAAATATGCTAGATGGTCAAATGGAATTGGATTAGTTTTGCCCACAATTATGGTTTATGGATTTGGTAAATTACTAGGAACTAAATACAATAATTTAGAATATATTTGGTGGATTACTATTTCAGTATTAATTTTAATATATCTATGTATTCAATTTGAGATTACTAATGACTAAAAAAGTAGAAAGCCTCATCAAGGATTTAGGACTGACAAAAGCACAATTATATTCAGTATGGAAGGAATATAATCTATTGTCAAGTGAAGTCGGCAAGGCAAATGCCATTAGCGAAATGATATTATCTGTTGAAGGAATAAATTATGATGCGTTTAAATATTTTATAGTATTAGGATTTGAAAGTATAAACAAAGAATATTTCAAGGAGATAGAAAATGAAAAATAATTACGTTCATAGATTCTCATTTTATTTAAGACCAATTTACAAATTAACCGTTTTTATTCAATGGGTATTATGGAAAAATAATATTCATTGGCATAATTCTATTTTCAATGAATGTACTCCTGATTTTTCTTGCTGTATTAATAAATATCCAGTAGGAAGTAATGAACGATTTATTTTAGGACAAATTGCTAATGGGGCTATGCATAAAGAACCAATTATTCATATTAATTTACCATTAGATAAAATTGAATAAACCTAAAAAACCTCCTAAGCTAAAAACATTAAAAAATAAGCTAGACAAAACTTTCAATCTATATATTCGCCTGCGTGATAAAAAATGTATATTATCTAAAAAGAAAGATCATCTGCAATGTTCGCATTATTATGATTATATGCAAACGCCTAGTCTAAGATGGGATGAGCGGAATGCCCATGCGATGACAAACAGAATCCATTATAAGCATCATCATGGCAAGGCGGCTGATTATGCCCATTTTATGTATGAAAAATATGGAATGGAGAAGATGCATCAATTATATTTAGACAACAAAAAGCCATTTATTGCCACTAGAGAATTTTATATAGAAAAGATTAGATACTTCCAAAACAAAATAGATAGATTAAAACGATAAAAAATTATAGATATAATGATCGATTAAGGTTAAAACTACTTAACATTTATATAGTAGTTTTAATCTTTTTTATATAAAATCGGCTAAATAATTGTTTTTAATCCTTTACAAAAACTATTTATATGATATAATGTTATTAAGGTTGATTGATAGGAGGAAGATATGATTATTAGTAGGGAAATGAGAGAAAAGGCCGAAAAGATTGCCAATATGGATTTTTCTGAAAAGAAGCAAGATAATAGCTGGTACGGGAAAAGACTTAGGGCTGAGATTCGTCAAGCAGAAGCCGATCATGCTGAGTCTCGGGCCATGAATGATTATTTAGAAAATGAATAACATGCAAAAACTGATAGCAGATATCCGAGCCGCCGCGCATAATATCCCGAATGGCACTTTCCCATCCGTGTTCCGCAGAATAAAATGTTCGTCGTCATATTGATGTTGCGTCATTTCCAAAAAAACATAGCCCCAGACTCCGGATGGCCGGGGCGATTAGAGTCGCTTATCGCCGAATTCCCCGAGCTTCCGATCAGTTGGATGGGTTTTCCAGAAAAATGGAAGGAACATATCCTTTGGCGATAAATAAATCCGAGCTTTCCCGAAAACTTTTCCAACTCCCCTCAGAAGGGCGGTCGTTAACAAGTCAAATCCCTGTAAAGCTCCCAGCGATCAGGAACCTCCAGTGTAGCCGAGCGCAGGATGAAGTGGATGAAAAAAGGAATGAAATAATTAGGGGAATTGAGGTAGAGCTGAATGTCATATTATCTCTAGAAAATCTATTCTTGATCCATTGGATTTTATGCTAAAATTAAATTCATAAGGCTATTATGTCTTTTTGTATTATCTTTTTCTAGAGAGGGGAGTGCCATGAAATTCAAGTTTAGTAGTTTAGGTCCTCTAGATGAGGCTGAAGTAGATTTAGCAAAGCTGACAATAATTTGTGGAAAGAATAATACAGGTAAAACTTATGTTTCATATACAATTTATGGCTTTTTCGCTAATTGGTATCGAATTGCAAATATAAAGGTTAACACAGCCGACTTTCGTCGACTTCTAGAACAAGGAAGTATTGGAATTGATTTAGAAGATAAAGTTGCCAATAAATGGATGGATTCAAAAGAAAAATTCGAGATGCGTTGGCAAGAATCTCTTCCAGATATTCTTGCCGCCCCTCCAGCGCGTTTTACTAATACAAAACTAACATTTGATTTTAGTCTTGACTCGGCCTGGATTGAACGTCCATATACAAAAGAATTTATGAGTGAAAGTGGTAAAGTAATACTATCAGCAAATAAACCAGCCAATTGCAAAACAATGGAGCTCGTAGCAATAAAGGATGAAACCGACGATCGTAGTCCTAGATTTATTTTAGAAAGCATGGTTTCTCAAACCCTAATGGAGGCAGTTTTTTCACCTTACATTCCGAATGTATTTATGGTTAGCTCTGAAAGAACGGGGGCGGTTACATTTAAAGAAGAATTGAATCTTACAAAAAATAGACTAGTTAGTTTTTTATCTAAAACCGATGTGGGGAAAGAATCATTCAATATGGAAGGTCTCTTTAATGCAGTATATAAACATGGATATCCTATTCCCGTAGAGCATAATGTAATCTATGTTAATCGTTTTGCATCTCTTGAAAGTCGAAGTGGTTCGTTAATAATTGAAAGACCAGATATTCTTGAATACTTTGAATCGATTACCGGAGGTCGATATGAGACAAATAAAGATGGAGTAACACATTTCGTACCAATTGGTACAAAAGTCAAGCTTCAGTTAAGTGAAGCATCAAGCTCTGCTCGTAGCTTAGTCCTATTATGGTATTGGTTAAATTTCGAGGCAACAAATGATTCTATACTAATTATTGATGAGCCTGAAATGAACCTTCACCCCGAGAATCAAAGAGCTTTTGCACGATTTATTGCTCTATTAACTAATGCTGGTGTTTCAGTATTCATTACGACACATAGTGATACTATTGTAAGGGAAATTAATACCCTCCTTATGTTATCAAGAAATTCAAGTCATTTCAGGGAAATAATGGATAAATATAATTATAAGAAAGAAGAGCTTCTATCCTTATCAGATGTAAGGTTATATGTCGCGAATGGCAAGCAACGCACTTTATTAAATCGGGTAAAAAAAGGTTCAAAGGCTTGCTTGATAGAAATTAAGCCGACAGAGTCCATGGGACTTACTGCAGATATTTTCGATGAAACAATCGAAACTATGTCATCAATCCAAGATGCCATTCGATACGGAGCCGAATAGATGCCACAATTAAATCCTACAGATCTTGAAAACATACTAGAAAAATGTATTATCAGTAAACCTAAAGGTGGCATATTGGTTGTTAAATCATAAATATATTTATATAGGTAATGGTTCTCCAATGATGGAATCTTTTAAAAGACATATTACAAAAGAAATAATTAAACATGAATAACATGAAAAAACTAAATCCTGATATCCATTACGTAAATAAATCTAAAACAAAACACTATTACAATAATTTAATTATGACTAATGATGAATGGTCAAAATATATCCATGGGGAATTTATCCAAGGGTATAAACAAATATATGCGAATGACAAACATAAAAAAGCTACAAAATTATGTGAGCGATGGTATAATCAAGACGATCATAAAACGGCAATTGCAAAACATTGCCCGAATGCTCCGATATATAAAAACGATCTTTACCCAATGTTTGTTTGCGGATTTTGCGCTAGGGCAATTTCTAAAATAAACCCTAATGCAAGTTTTTCTAAGATAAAGGAGAAAGACAAATGATCGAATGGATTAAGGAAAGAATTGAACAAGCTGAAAATAATCTAAAATATGCCGAAACAGAAAGCGAAAAAGCATATGTTCATGGACAATTATATGAATTAAAAGATATTTTAGAAGCGTTGAAATCTCAGTAAACAGGGTGAAACATTTTATACTGAATAGCGGGAAATAAGGAGGAATGAAAATGTACGATCTTATTTATGGTGACTCTGAAATTGAAACTGAAGTAAGGGAAATGTTTAAGGATTATCCAAAACTAAAAATAGAAGATGCCCAAGATGAAGTACACGAAGAAAGGTTTTCTATAGAACTTGAAATCGAGGATAAGGACTATTACAAACAAATGATGATTCATGGGTTACATGGGTTTTCATTATCAATGGGATTAATGGCTGGAGATGAGGATAAAAAGAAATTAATAAAAGAATTAATTACAGAATTGAGAATAAGCAATCCTGAAATATTCGTAAAATGAAACTAGAAAAGCCTACTGAATTGCATGGAATAAGGAGGAATGAAAATGAAAAAGAAAACCAAGGTAATTTATTCTGGATTAGTAAGAAAAGATATAGAAGGACAATGGGATGATGTTGCTAGGGGTATTTGGATTGGTGAAGATTGTTTAGGTGAAACTACTGCCGATTTTCTTTGGTATGATTATAAAGGGAAGAATATAAAAATAACTATTGAAGAATTGGATTAAAATGAAGCTAGAAAAAGTTTGCATTATAGTGAGGTATATATGAAAGAAAAATACCGAATGGTAGGAACTAAAATAACTTCAATTAGAAAAGGATATGAATGTCAAGGAATAATCGTAGCTTCATTTGTAAATCATGATTATGAAATAAAACCAATAATAGGTTCTAAAATAAAAGATAATTTTATAGTACATATTGATGAAATTAAATGAAATTAGAAAAAGTCTATCAAAAATTGATTGATACTCTTTCGCCTACCATTGATTCTACAAAAAAGTATTGGGTAATAGCCGCATCCTTGGATCATCATAATAATATCATTTCGATAGGCGAAAATAGCTACCAGAAAACTCATCCCATGCAAAGTCGTTTAGCAATAAAAACAGGGAATAGAACAAAAGAATATCTACATGCTGAAATTGCTTCATTAGTAAAAAACAATAAAAAGCCTGAAAGTATTGTTATAATAAGAATGATAAATAACGGTAAAGTGAAAATGGCCAAACCGTGTCAAGTATGTATGCTAGCGATAAAAGAAGCAAAGATAAAGTATATTTATTATACAAATGATAATTCTGAAATTATTAAGGAGAAAATATGAAATTATTAAGATGTAATGATTGTAAAGATATTTTTTCTTTGTCATCAAGAGAAGAAAAAACTTGTTTTTGCGAAAGATCAAAAGGAAAATATTTAGATAGTTTAAATGCTGTTTATTCTGGACCTTGTACCCCATTAGGATTTGATAATATGAGTTTTAATCATGCAATAATGAACCAAAAAGAAAAAGGAAATGGAACAGAATTTAAAGCATTTATAATTCCCAAAAATTGCAGTACGTTTATTAAGGAGGATATATGAAAGTAGAAATTGAAATTGATGAAGATTTGATAAAAAGAACTATTATTGATTTATCTAAAAAACAAATAACTTCATATTTAAATGATTATACTGTTGAAAGGAATATAAGAAATAAAATTGATGAATATGGGAAAGATATAATTGAAGAAATAATTAAAGAAGAACTTAAAAATATTCCTGCAATACGGGAAGTTGTAAAATTAAAGCTTGAAAATAAAATAAGAATGCAATTAACTAAAATAATGAATGAGGTTGAATAATGAATAAGGAAACTATAAAAGAAAATTTAGGAAATTCTGGTTTAATTCTTATTGTGTTAGCAATATTGATTGGATCAGGAATTGGTTATGTAATTAACGATCAAGCAAAACCGGCTAGACCAGAAGCACAATGGATTTCTCCTAATGAAAAAATGCCTGAATTAGATAAAACTATTTTTGGTTTATATCGAGTCAAAAAACAGGGCAACAGCAAAATGATAGTAAATAGTTTTTATAAAGGAAACGATTGTGAAAAATATTTAGAAGCTGTTAACATAAAATGCACAAAAATGGATTGGGGAGTTGGAAAAACAGAATTGTATTGGGTATTTGATGAAACAGAAGATATCGCACTAGAAAATTTAGGTCCACCTATTAGATGGAGTGAATTACCAATTTTGCATGACAGAATATTGGAGTAATATCATGGGGCCAATTTTTAATTGTATGGGAAATAATAAGTTTAAAGAATATTGTAAAAAATGTATTAGATATCCTACAAATAAAAAAGATGAATTAAATGATAATTGGTTAAAGCATGAAAATATGATAAGTGTTAATGGCAAATGCAGAGCGTTTATTGAAAGATAATAAGGAGGAATCATGGTAACGCGCGAGCAGTATGACAACGCGGTAAAGATTAGGGATAATGGGTATAGGTGTAGCGATTTGGGGCCTAATGGGCTTTCTTGTTGTAAGAGTCAATGCTTTGACTCTATTTCTTTTAATTGTGGAAGCAGCTCCGAACCAAATGGACGCCGAAAACAAGTAGTCGATGACCGCATCTCCACCTACGAAACCGAGCATCCCGAGGATTTCGGCCCCGGCGAGGGGTGGCGATGGCTGAAACCTGAGGCAGATATCCTATGCAAAGGGGATGAGAACTATTTCAGATCGGTTGAGTTTAGGCCGATAAATCCAGAGTTATTCGGCCAGATTGTCAAGCTCCAAAATGGCTTCCGTCGCCGCATCTCAAAGCCTCGCATATACACCTATGAGGACGTAAACCTACCCGAGGTTCAAGCGTTAGTGGGGAAAATGGTTTATGTGTGCGATTGTTACCGAAAGATAAACGAAGAACCAGAAAACCAAGTAATATTGTATGAAATAAAGGTAGATAAATGGCACCCATTTATTGATAAATCGAGGAACTGGTGGCAATTCATCCGCGCGATTGATCCTATCCGCCTCACCCGTGCCGAGCTTATCGCCATAGCTGCCAAGGCTCGCGGCGTCAACCCTGAACAGATCGTAGTGGAGGATGAATCGAAATGATTTGTGAAACATGCGGAAACCTTATCGAGGATTGCGAATGTGAACGAGATGAAGATCAAGGTCCATTATCAGACGATATAGGAGAAACTGATTATGACGGGGATGGTATCTAGCCGCCCAGCGCTCAACCCTAGAGGCGGCGGAGAGATTTTGCAGAATTTGTCCGGTTCCGATAGATGATTGTCAATGCCCTACACGGTTCAACATCGAAACAGAATGCGATTATTACCAGGCCATCCTCGAACCGATCAAGGAGTAAATATGAAATTAACAAATGAACAGTCAAATCTAAAAGATAATATTCAAGAAGATTTAGTAAAAATAACTTATTTAGAGGAGAAAATAAAAGCAAATAAAAAACATATTAAAAATATTGTATCAAGGATAAATAATATTTTTACTGCATTGAATACTATAAGGGGCTATCTATGAAATGTATTTGCGGATATGATGAAAACGATGAATTTAGATGGTTTTCTCACCCTTCACATATAGAAAAGGATTTGCCAAAATTTAAAAGAATAGATGGAAGATTTTTTGTTGGTGATGAAAAAGAAATTGAACTTTTTATGTGCCCAAAATGTGGGACTATTCAAGGCAGATAGTTAATCATCTTTTAACTTCCTATAATAAAAATACTAACGCTATGAGGCTTTATACAAGAAAAGGTATAAAGCCTCATTTCTTTATAACAAACCCCTTAAAATCGTGTTTTGAAGCCATATCCACAAACCTTCAAGGACCATTATCGATCCCGTTATTCCCGCTATCCATATTAATGCTTTTTGTACCTTCAATGATTTCTGATAATTCTTGTTCAATGTCAAATATAATTTTTCCTGCTTCGTCGTTTCCAGTTGTAAGCTTTCGATATATTTCTGTTTCTCTTCTATATCTATCTTCAAGCTTTTTATAATCAAGCTCAAATCGTCTTGCACTTTCTGATTTGATTCTTTCAAGCTCGATAATTCTTTTTCTTTCAATTGCAATTCCATCGTTAAGCTTTCCAATAATATCGTTTGATTGCTTAATAGAGTTTTCATATTTGAAACTTTCAATTGAATACTTATCAGTTTCGATTTTGAAACAAGTATAGAATCCTCCGAAAAAAGTAATGAGTAAAACGATGATACCAATACTAATATATATAAGTATTTTTTTATCATTCAATTTTTATTCCTTTACTCATCGCAAATAATTTATATATTTCCCTTGTTCCTACCATTAATGACAAGGCTATAAACGGATAAAGAAAATCTACTTTATAAAAAAAGAATGCCGCAACAGTTATAATTACAAATAATCCTTTTACGCCTACAAATTTTTTTATTAAATCTAATATTCTCTTTTTCATTTTCTCTCCTTATAGTTTAATTAAATTATATGAATCTACAATATAACTTTCTTTCTTCATAAACGGATCAATATATTCATGTAGGAAATTGTTCATTAATTTAATTCCACCACCACGATTTTTCATATCTTCTTTTAAATAAGGGCCATATTTTTTTATCAAATTATCTTTATCATTTTTCTTCCAAAGGTTTCCCCATTTTTCATCTAAATCAGAATCATAAATACCTTTTTCTAATGTTAATGAATAATGAACGTGACGGCCACTTCCGCCAAAATTAGATACAGATAATCCATAATTTCCAGCAGGGCCTATTATAGAACCTTTATCAATAGGTAAACCATTTAATATTAAAGCTCTAGTATCAGGGAATAATTCTTCACGTAATAAATGCAATAATCTTAATTCAAACCCTTCACCGATTAATCTTAATATACTTACACCAGCACCATTATCATCAATCCATTTTGTTTTTATTACTTCACATGGATTATAGATAGGAAAATCTTTATATCGTTTTTCCTTATTAATAGGTAATGCTCTATCAATAGGATGACAACGAGGATTTCCTGGAAATGTTTTGTTATCAATTCCAAATGGGATTGTTATAGTTGATTCAGGGAAAAATAATTTAGGATCAATATAATTTAATATTTTCATTTTTTTAATATAGACATTACAAGTAAGAATAAATTAGGAACAGCAGATACAAGCGCCACTAGTATTAACGTTTTAGAATTGATATTCGTTTTAGTCATTTCAATTTCGTCTCCTTTTGCTTTAGTTTCACTTTCAATATGAACTTTTAACGCATTACATCCATAACAACTTTCTTCTCTTTCTTTTAATAAATAATCACTTTGCCATGATTCTAGGATGTTGACCCTTGATACAATGCCATCTTTACAATCATTTAATTGTTGCTCATGTTTTCTTACTAAATCATGGTCTTCACTTTCCATTATGTACTCCCTTTATACGATTCTGTAACCGAAATTAATAAAACCATTTTCGTTTAATTTATATGATTTTGAAATAATTTCACATTTTTTTGTTCCTAACATATCCTCCCCATCTAATTTTTTTATTTCTATATTTACAATATCGCCTAACGTTAAAGTATAATAAGACATTGGAACTAATACTTCTCCGATACCATGAATGTCTTTTGCATATTGCAGTATCGTTTCGCCAAATGCAGTAGCATCAGTACTATTAGTTAATAATGTAAAGAATGTTTTTTGATTATATATTTTATATGTTTGGAATACGGTAGATTCATAATTAGTATTATAAACAAAAGTATATGGTGAATCATATCCTAATGTCCAATCTTTATTGTATCCAACTTTAGCAGAAGAAATAACTTCCGTAGGATCAAAACTTATATAGTGATTTGATAAAATATCTGAATCAAGAATAGTTGTAGATGCCGTAGCGGTAGTATCTACTATTTTAAATGAAACCTTGTTATCAGTTTCTAATATAAATAAACCAAATACCGTAGAACATATATTTTCTATAATATCTATTACTGGAGATTCTTCTTCTGATTCTTCCATATCAATAGTAATATTATTTACTAAAGCTTTTGCGACTTCCCAAGCCGTAGTATTATAAAAAATAGAATCATAATTAATAGCATAATTATTTAACAACAATTCTTGAATAGCTTCTAAAGCATTTTTATTTGTACATTTATAAATAGCTGATTTTGTTAAAAACTTTCTTGAGTCTTCTCCATTAATAATAAATTGTTCTTCTGATAAAGATGTCTTTTCAACCTTGCCAGAAAAAACACATATATAATCATCTATATTTATATCATCATAACCAAACAATATTCTAACAATATTCCCATAAAGATTTCCTCCACCAAATATTCCAGAAGTTTCTAAGAAATTATTAAAATTACCATCTTCATTGTGTAAAGATAAAGTAACACCATTATATTGTATTTTACCAAAGTATAATGGATCGCGTGAAATAGTTATATCAGGAACTTGTGATAATCTACCTTCATAAATTGTTTCTGAATTAATTGGTTTTATATCATTAAATGAATATCCAAATAATATATTTAAAAAAACATCATGTAATATAGGGTTATCATAAAAAGACAAACAAACATAAACTCTATTTGAAGTATAATAATATGTATTCGGAGAATTGGTTAATTCTAATAATGAATCTTTTTTTATTAATAAAATACTATCTACAAATATAGAGCCAATCTCTCCAAATGTTTGAACAGTAAATCCTGATAATAAACTTGCATCAACTTCTGGATAATTAATATTAAAATCCACATACCAAATACCCGAACCAATATTTACCCATTGAATATTTATTTTTGAAACGTGTAATTGCATTAACATTATAAAAGGCGAGGTAGATTTTGCTGTCCATTGTGCTAATGTTAATGACAATTTATTTTAACCCCAAGCAATAGAAATTGCAAATATTGTAGTAGCATCACCAGAATCATAATAATGAGCATTTATACAATTAGAAGTATTATTTTGGATACCATAAATCGTAATTCTTGTTGAAGATGTTCTCATTGCATAAGAAAAAGTCATTATATTTGGGGTTGTGTCAGAAGTACCAGCGCCTCCAGTTATTTTAATTACATCATTTGTGCTTGGTATTGCTGGCGACAAAGAATCAAATACTGAACCACGTACAACATTGTTACCATGAACAGAACCACATTTAGAATACATTGGTCCTAATACTCTTGAAGGTTTCCCTGAATTACCAACAAAATCATAGAGTGTACCATGGCCTACTACTCCATAAGGGCCTTCCCCATATACACCTTCTCCACCAGTATATCCTTTCCCATATACCCCAATACCACCTATCGACTCTGATGATTCTCCATATGTTCCAATATATCCTTTCCCATACACTCCAAAATCATCACCAACACCATACACTCCATAATCGTTACTAATACCCTTAACACCAAAATTTACACCAATTCCCAATACACCACTTGTATTTCCATAAACTTTTAATCCTTCAACCCCAGTTTCATTAATATTCTGCATAATATTTTTGAACCCTTGACTTGTATTTGAAACTTTATATACAGAAGCGACAACCCTAACAACCGATCCTGCCGTTGCATACCATCCATTTTTACTTGTTACCCAAGTTGGTGCCGTTTCTGTCCATGATGCTGTTAATATTTGACTTCCTGCTGTTCCGCTTGGTGTTAATGCTAAATAGGCAGAAGCAGAAGTTGTAATTGCCGTCCATGATGAAGCATTGGGCGTTATTGCTGAATCAGCTTTAAAAAATGCTCCAGATATTTCTATGGCAGAACCACTCGCTATTGTCGATAATGCAGAAGTAGCAAAATCAGTTAATGATATACCACTATATCCAATAAGACCTGAATTAATTATGGTTACTGACGTAGCAATTTGATTAAACGCGATTTTGTTTTCCTCCTACAATATTTCTTCTAAATCTAAATCATAAACCCAATCCATTCCGACTTTAGATAAATGATTAAAATTCAAATCATTATTTATTACACAATAAACAGGTTCAACTAAAGAATAATTTCTAGCAGTGTCTAAATTGCAGAATATTATAGATGAATGATTCCCTACTGTATCAAATATATTCTGTATTGCATTAATCATTTCACTACTCGATCTTGGAAAAGATAATTTAAATTGCCTCCAAGTTATTCCAGGAGTGGAAAACTTTTGTCTATTTCTACCAAATGAAACTATATCATTCCGCTTTTTTATTATGCTAAAATTATCTAATGATGAAGGATTTATAGTTGTATAATCAGAAAGCCAAAGCCTTCCTATTTCTATAGAACCTTGACCCGTAATTGTAATTTTCCAATATTTATAAATATATGTAGATGCTAAAAATCTTAATAACATTTTATCACTATTTATATAATTAAAATATTCAGTTATTGGAGGAGCATCAAATTTGTTTAAGTCATTTGCCTGTACTTTTATTTTACTACTTGATTTTATATTGTGTCCTATTATCGCAGCGGTATTCACTTTATAATTTTTATCTAAATTATAATCACATACTAATGATAAATTTTCTGTTTCATATGAAATATTATTTTCTTCATTTAATTTTTCATTATCAGATAACGTTCTTCCCCATATTTTATATTTACCAATTAATCCAGGGAATTGATTTAATGTTGCGTTATATCTCCCAATGAATAATTCCCCAGTTGGCATAATAATTTGATTTGTTAATGTTCCAGTAGTTGTAATCCCATCAACTGTTATTGTATAAATTTTAGTTGAATAAGTATATGTTATTATTACATTTTTTAATGTAGTTGAATTTAATGTAACAATATTATTTACCGTTTCCGTTCCTGCAGTTGTTACAAAAACTAAATTATATGTTGATGATGTATTTGTAGACGAAATACAATAAAGACCATTAGATGTATCTAATCCATATTTAAAAATAATTTTTTCATTATCAGCAAAATTTACATTTATTTTTTCTAATGCAGAAAATTCAATAGTAAAGCCATCAAGTTCAGTTAAATCGGATATTGTTCCTGAACAATAAGCACAATTATTATTAAAATTAATACATTTTAAATTCCCATTCATTTCAGTGTTTATATTAATTGGAGTCAACGTAAAATTATTTTCACTGTTATCAGGTAGCAATGTATTATAAGCACCTGTTCCTACATAACTATAATCAACATCAAAATGAGAATTAATATTATAAGAAGTGACAAGAATATTATAAGCATCAGAAGGACCAACAGTATTTAATGTTCCCCATTGATTATAACTTAGTATAACAGAATCTAAAGTCGCACCTAAAGTAACAGCAGGTGCCTTTAACATAAAAGTTTCTGCCGATGCATTTGTATTCCTAATTCTTATTATTACATTTTTACTTGAGGTGCTAATTGTTCTATAACAATCGCAATTAACGTGTAATAAGCCATTAGAAACAGTTAAGGCCGTAGCTCCGTTGCTTATCCAACTATCCGTAGTTGACCACTCTGTTTGTAAATATGTTGTCCCTGTAGTAGAATCAGGGTATTGGGGAAATGTATTAAATTCACAAGTTATTGTTTGTGTTGTCGTCGCATCGCTCATCCATGTTTTTTTTAATCTTTCATCTTGAACATTTATTACAGTATATCCCGTTGCTGTAGTTGATGCGGTTAAAGTCACTGAGGTTAAATCATCTACGATGTTATTGTGCATTATTCTCATCAGACTACCGCCTTAGAAGATATCAATACTGTTTTATTTTGTGTTGCTTTAAATATTCCTGAATATAAAGTTTTACTATCCATGTTTATTTGTAGATTCATCATTCCACCCTCGCCATTTGTATTATTTCCATATCTAGATAATAAATTATCTAATTGATCTAATGGAAAAATAACCTCTGGTTGATTTCCTTCACCTATTATTGCCCTTGTCCCTCCGGGAGTAGGCATTACGATACCACCAGTAGCTAAAGCCGGTAAGGGCACTGCTGATATCGATGCTATTAATTGGTCATATAAATTAATTAATTGATCTAATGGCGAAGGAGTAACAACTCCCTTTACTACACTAGACGCGGCCATAGCTTTTGCTTTTAATTCAGCTTGAGCTAATTTGATATTAGCAATGGTTATTTCTCTTTCAAACACTGCCTGGTCATGTAATATTTTTCTTTTAACTTTTGCGGCTTCCTCTTCCGCTAATCTTCTTTGTTCGGCGTATTTATCTATTATCTTTTGTTTATCTATTTCTTTTTGTAATTCAGCTTTTTCTTCTACACTAGTTGCCTCAGCTAATTTTTCTTCTAATGTTTGTAATTCAGTTTTATCAACAAATCCAGCCGCCGCTAATTCAGCTTTTTCGGCTTCATCAATTACTTTTATTTTAGCATCTAATTCAGATTCTAATAGTTTTAATTTTTCATCTAATATTTGTTTATTGATACTTGCGATTTCATTTGCCATCTCAACTTCTTTGACATGATTTTCCCATTGTTGTTGAGCTAAATCAATTTCATCTTGTATTTGCTCTTCAATTCTACCTTTTATTTTATCTTCACTTTCTTCTATAGCATCTAAATCATTTTGTATAGATTTTAATACTAACGGGATTAATTTAAGCAAATTAAGAATACCACTAACAACATCTCCTGATAAAAAATTCATCATCGCATTTAACGTTGTTTCCATTGCCTTAGAACCAGCCATCATAGCTCTATCTAAATCTTTAATTCCAGTATTTATTTCTAATAATCCACTAATAGTCCCAGTTAAAAGATTAACTCCCATTTCTATTTTTTCATTTTGTAAATCTATTAATTCATTTTCTGTTTTTAATAAACTAGCTTCTGCACTTAAAGATAAATTCCTTACTTTATCTCTATCACTTAAAGATTTCTGTATAGATTCTTGTAACATTAAAACATCACGTTGTTCTTTTAATATATCTAATGCCTTATCACGAGTCTTTTTTTCATCTTCCGTTAAATTTTTAACATATTCCAAATCTGATATTTTTTCATTTAATGTATCTAAATCATCTTTAGAACTATCGACTATCCCTTGAGCATAATCTAATAACTGTTTTTTTACTTCTAATTCTTTTTTACTTGCATCAGTTTTTTCTTCCGTTAAATCACGTTCGGTTTCTGCAGCCGCTTCTATTAATTTTGCTTGAGCTAATTGTACCTCTAATACTGCTACGGCATCATCACGTAATTTTGCATCTTCTTTAGATAAATCATTTAATGCTTTATACGAAGCTATTTCTTCCTCAATTTTTTGTATTTCTGTTTTTTGTGAATCAATAATTTCTTGAAACTTCTTTTTTCTTTCTTCAGCTAAAGTTACTAAACCAACACTATCCTCTACAATTTTATCTGTAGTTTCTTTTGATTTAACTAATGTTTTACTGTTTTTATCAAAGGTTAAACCTAGCAATCCAGCTTGAGTATTTAAATTTGCTAAACTAAGCGTTATTTTATCGTTTGCTACTTTTACTCTTTCGGCAAATGCACTTTTAATATATGAAACATCTTCATCATATATTTTTCTTATTTTGCCCATTTGAATTTGATATTCTTGCGTACCTTTTTCATAAGTATCTGCAATCAAATCCTGTTGTTTTTGAAATTCAGCTTCTCTATTTATCAATGGGTCATTTAGTTTATCCGCTTCTTTTACTAATTTTACATAATCAGCTATTAATGGTTGTAATGTTTGAACGCCTTCTAAATAATTTCTTCGTTCCAACATAGGTAACAAATCTTTAATTGAAGTTTTATATACATCTACTTTTCCAGCTAAATCAGGATAAATAGTTAATAATTTATCGGCTTGTTCTTTTGTTAATTTACCGGAAGCATTATTCTTTTTAGCTGATTCCATTAATTCATCAACTGCGGTTTTATTCTGTTGTAATTTTCCTATTAATGATTTTGTTTTATCCGTAATTGTATCTAAATGTTTTTGATACGTTTCCATTGGATGAGTAGTTTCATACATTGATCTACTAACAGCAATTACTCCAATTGTTAAAGCCGCTAATCCTGCTATTAATAATCCTAATGGAGTAAGCATACTTGAAGCTGATAAAGCTTTTATTGCGGTACTTAATACTCCGATAACCTGTATTGTTTTTGATAATCCTAAAAGCAACGGCCCTATACTCGCAACAATTGCCAATATAGTTAATACTATTTGTTTTTGATTTGAATCTAAAGCGGAAACTTTTTGTGCTAATGAACTAAACCATTTTACAGTTTCTTTTATTTGTGGAATAAAAGCATCAGCAAATGCGCGGCCAGCGGTTAATACATCATCTTTTAATGTAGATAATAAACCTTCTAATGTTCTAGAAGCCGTATCCATTCCTTTATAAAATCTTCCACCTTCACTTGTAGCATCTTTAAAAGCATCAGTAACTTCTTTAGCAGAAATAGCGCCTTTACTCATTCTATCTTTTAATACAGCCATTGATACGCCAGTCTTATCACTAATAACTTTTAATGGATTGAATCCAGCATTAATCATTTGTAATAAATCTTGACCCATTAATCTTCCAGCAGAAGACATTTGACCAAAGACCAATGCTAAAGAATTAAATTTTTGATTGTTACCTTGAGAAATATCACCTAACATTTGCAATGTAGGAATTATCTTTTCACCAGTTATTCCAAATTGTAAAAGTGTTTTAGAAGCATTTGCTAAATCGGTAGTTTCAAATGGGGTTTTTGCCGCCATTGTTTTTAATTCGGTCATTAAAGCTATGGCTTTATCTGCACTGCCTAACATTGTAGTAAAGGAAGCCTCAAGCATTTCCATAGTAGCGGAAGATTTTACAGCGGCAGTTGCCATAGCCAATAATGGAACGGTTACACCTAAAGACAAACCTTTTCCTACCTTATCCATTACCGAAGTAAAGGAACGGGCTCTAGCTTCTGATGCATCAATAGCTCTATTAAATTCTACGGTGTCGCCAACTATCTTAAAAACTAGATCACCTAGTGTTGCTTGTCCCATTTTTATTCCTTATACATTCCCATACAAACGCCTAAGCTCATCACGCTTTTCCCTTACTTCATCGGCGCTTGCATTTGCTAATGTTGCTTTTCCTTCCCCCTCTTTAGATTTAGGATATTTAATATCTATTCCTTCATTATGATATAAAATTACTTGGGCATAAGACATATTCCATAATACATATTCTTTCGTTGCCCAAGGATACAATAAAGCCATTGTTACTAATAAGCGGCCCAAGTGAACTTTATTATCACCTGAGCCGCTTCTCAGTTTTTTGAATATCTATCCGCTCCACTAATCGCTCGTTGCAATGATCCTTGTAATGATTCAACAAACTTTGACATTTGATAAGCATCTACGTTTTCTCTAAACCACTTTCTATCTAGCTCAGGAAATTTATAACTACAAAACGTTACACATAAATCAACAGCTACTTCTAATGCTTCTTTAGTTGTTATTAAATCGTCTTTAATCTTATTAGGATTATTCCCAGCTATTTTAACTAATTTATTTAACAAATCATTTACTTCAAACGTAATTGCTAAAGGTATGAAACTGACATCAATTTCTTTTTTACCTAAAATTACAATTTTCTTTTCAGGTCTGAGAATATCAATGTCAATTATTTCTGTTTTTGCTTCACTCACTTGTTAAATATCCCTTGTAATTTTATACAATTGGCTACCGGCAGATTGGGTAGTATCAAGTTTTGCGATTAATTGACACGGCATAACGGCAACTGGATCAGCATCATTATCAGATTTAAAATTAAACTCTGGACCTGTAGCTAAGTGTGCTTGATAAATTAAAAATACCGTTTGCTTCGTCACACCTGCTATCATCGAAGTATTAGTTATTCTAAATGCACGATCAGTAATAGTTGAATTACCACCGGCATTAATAACAGATTGAGTAGATGACGTTGTAGTATCCGCTGAAATAGTTCCACATTGAATTGCAGATATTACAGAGGCATCATATTCAATCATTTCAAAATCACAAGTTGCACTTTCAGTGGATATACCTTCAATAGGATCAGGGCCATTCCCTGATTGCGAAGTAAACGTTTCGTAAATATGTTTGAAATTAGTTACAATACCATTCCCTAAGTTTACGAATGAACCACCTGAAGTTGCGGCGGTTTCAATTTTAGCATTCCCAAGAATTAATTTCGTATTGGTTGCTATTGTATTTTGATAATTACCCATTTCATTTCTCCTTTATGTTTCTTGATCTGAAAAATAAACAAACCTAATATCAACTGGCGTATTATAAATACCATCATCAGGCTCTGGTATTGTTCTTAATGGACTATTTAATGACATTCTCGCAACAGTAAAATTATTATTCACTCCATACATTCCCGTTTCACTTGTACCAATAAAAACATGCATAACTTTTTTTGCTAAACTTTTACTTACCGAAATAGATGATGCTCGACAATTTAAAGAAAAAACTTCTGAATTAATTCCACTATATACATTATCGTCTATAGAAAAATAATTAATGGAAGGAACTATTGTACCCCCTGGTCTCAACCCGCTATATATTCTATTGCTAACTATTGCGGTTATCGCCGAAGTGTTATTTAATATCCATCCAACATTCTGTTCACTTGTCATTTTTTCTTTTTACTCTTTTCTATCTTTTGATATTTAATTTTTCTGTCAATTCCCTCTTTTGATTTCTTATGTACTGTATTTGGATTTTTCCAATGTCCATTATGGCCCGGCCTTCTTCCGCTTCCTTTACCTCCCATTATTCTCTCCTTTATTTGCAATAAAAAATACATCTCTACTATTTAGATATTCAGCAAAATAATTCTTACCATTTATTTTTATAATATTCAAAGCGTTTCCTTTTAACATATCCATTGCTGGTCTCATAAAAGCTTGAGCATTTGTTTTAACAGTCCCGTACTCCATATGTGGTCCATAAAAAACTAATGTACCAACTAAAGCTTCTAATATTCTCGGCTTATCTAATTTTATAAATCCATATGGAGTCTTCCCTCCACCTTTTCCATAATTACTTGGATTCCCTAACTCGCTTCCTCTATCATACATTTGATAATTTATAGACGCGGCTAAATGCCCTGAATCTCTTGGTGCTAATAAAACTGCATTACTTACCGCCGAAATTGCTAATTGTTCTACAGAAGCATTAGTCATTTCTGAACAAATACTTTTTACTTCATTCCCTCGCCATGTCATTTTAGTTTCAATTTTTATCATGATATTCTTTCTAACCCTTGGGTAACAATTTCATTTAATTCTAGATAATTGTTTTGAAATCCAGAAATATTATATGTTTCATTTTTATAACTAATGGTTTCCAAAACTGTTCCGCCACTAGCATCAGGCGAATTAAAATTATATGCACCATATTCAAAACATAATATATGTGTACTTGATAATGCATATTTATCAGAAATAAAACGATTTGATCCATTATTTTGCCATAATGCACATAAAGGAATAATAGTAGTTGAAGTCGTGCTCGAAAAACCACCCATGCCGTCATTGGTATCAATTCTTCTATTAATCGTAACGGCATTTTTTAAATTTAAACAATCTTTAAAAGCCATCAGTTAAGCCTACATAATCTATAAGGAATTAATTTGTCTAATATCGAAGTTGGATAACCAAAATTATCATTATCTACAGTGTAACTTTCTGACCATGGGCCTAATGATTTTGACTTAATTCCTGGACCAACTTTTCCAATTCCAGTACTTGATCTAACTTCATAATCAAAATATGCCATTTCATAAGCGGCCATTTTTACATCTAAAGGCCAATTCGCTAATGAAAATAAAATAATAGGGCCATCAGAATTATTAAAATCCTCTTTTATTACCGTCGCACTAGAAGCTATTATTGCAGTATTATCTGATAAACTATATATTGATTTATATCCTTCATTTCTATAACTATTATATATAAATATTGGATCGCTTGCTTGAAATCCATAATCTTCCCAATGTTCAGAAGATGAATTTAAAACTATAGAATTATTACTTGGATAAAATTTACATGTTGATTCTAAAATAATACTATCAGAAACAAAATAATTATTTGTTATTATAGGTATTCTTGCTTCAATAGTATCTAATAGTTTTTTAGTTATAATAGTTCCTGTCGTTGCCGTTATTGAGGAATATATCGTACATTCTGTAGCCGAAAGTATTATGCTCACTTACCAATCCTGTTCATAAAATGATGTTCTAATAACAGTTCTTGTTGAAGCATTATCGGCGACAAACCGCAATAGATATTTAGTATTAGGAGCTAATATAGCTTCATTAACTTCGCCTGCAACATTTCCTACATTTGCTTTATTTGTTCCGGTGCTTCCCATTAAATAATATCTTAAAATCGTTCCTGAACTTGTATATGTTCCATTAACTACCGTTAAAGCACAAGCAACATTAGTACTAGTCGCATCATTATTATATTCAGTAATTACCGATGAACTAGAAGTAGTAGCATTTGGATTTACAGAAAAATAAGCCATACCAGAATTATCAGTAGCTATTTCACCTACCATATGAACTTTCTTTCCGCCAGTTGTCATTAAAATATTTATAGCAGAAGCCGCTCCTATTTTTTCATAATAAGAAGTAAAAAAATGATGCCCTTCGTGAATCTCATGATGGATAATGTCAATTGTAGGAATGCTTCCTGAATCATCTAAAGGATTATTTATTGTAAAGGATTTTGTTACACCCATATTTTATTCCTTTTTAATTAAATTAAAGGGAAGAGAATTTTTATTTTTACATAAAGTTAGATTCATTCTCTTCCCTCTTTTTTTAATTATCTATCATTCCCAACTATTCGGTAAAATAGTTGCCGTCCATGTAGTAGGACCAGTTCCGGTTTGAGTAAATACTAAAGCATTGTCATCTGTTAAGAACCTTGCGGATTCTAAACCTTGCCCACCTATAATTACAGTGGACTCCGTTGCGATGGTAATTGATTTAGCGCCTTGACCCTTATCAGAATAATCATCAGCGGCGGCAAGTGAAAGCACAACAGATTCGGTAGAGTTTGCGTTAGCTACGGTAATAACTAATCGTTCAGGTTTTAAAATACTTTGCGCCGTAGTAGCAGTAATGGTCATAGTTTCGCTAGACGCAATAGTTCCAGAAGCCGCAGTAATAGCAACACCAGTTAAAACAGGCGTAGTAGGTTTTAAAGTTCCATTAGCCATATTATTGTCCTCCTAACCTTAGCTCGCAGCTTCGGCAAGATATAAAGTGAATAAAGCCTCAGACTGAACAGCCTTAGCACCATATACATATAAACCGCGAGCCGCATTAGCAAAAGTGGTTTGGAGACGAAGGGCTTCGATGGTATTTACCTGACCAACATACGCAATCGCTTTTCCACCACCACACATAATACGATACTGAGTACCGTCATTAGAAACGTTATTTGATTCAAAAATATCAAAACCAAAAGCCTTAGTAACGAAACCATTAAGTAATTCACGATCAGTAGGAACTTTGGGAACTGCGTTGTAAGCAATTCCGCCAACTTCAGCAAGGGTCAATTTCTGAGTAACCCACGGAGGGACTACAATCCAGCGCCCAGGCTTAGGCACATTCGCTTCATCAAGACGCCTTGAGGCATAAGATAAAGTTTCAATGACATTGCCAGAGCTTACAGAAAGTGAAGTTCCACTAACCCCAGTGGTAGTAGATGTTCCCCCAGCAACACCTGCTTGAGCATAAAGACCAGCAATAAATTGATCGATGGTATCACCAATCGCATAAGCTGCCTCTTCCATTGCCCCATCCATGAGCTTAGGATTGCTCTGGGCATTATTAACATCATCAATTTTAAAATGGAACTCGGTAGCTTGGTCGACAAGAAGGGTTTTCTGTGCCGAGTCAAGTTCGGAATACGTTAACGTTGCACCCTTAGTATAAGCAGTGGCGGTAACGGGGCCAAGTTCATTGATATGAATCTGATCACCATAATTAAGTAACTCACCTTCATATTCGCGATTGGTAATATTACCAAACACGAATGATTTCCTAAGCCTAGTATAAAGCCTCGCGCTCCATAACTCAGGAATAAAATTTTCTACTCCCATACTATTTCTCCTTTAATTTATTAACCAACCACGAGATTATCTATCTCGCCGGTTTCTGCCATTCTATTTTGTTCAGCACGTGGTAATTTTTGAAATTGGCTAAACGTCATTTTTGAATTATCTTTATTTTCAGGAACTTGTGGTTTATAAGCAGTTGAAGCAACGAAATCATTAATAGCCTTTTTTGCTATATCATCTTTTAGTTTCGTAAATACTCCAGCGGCACTTTTAAAATGGTCTACAGAAGGGAAAGGAAAATTTTCAACTAATTCTTTAGGCACATTAAGGTCATTTGCAGTCATTAAAATTGCGTTACGAAGTTCTTTCGCTTCCATGTCCTTTTGCATCTTTTCCATGTTGTTGGTGACTTCGCGCAATAGCCTTTGTTCCTCAGTTTCTTCAGGATGTAATTTCCTAATACCTTCATTCACCCCAGCCTTAATTCTAGCTTCAATAACCGATGCTTGTTTTTCATCATGCGTTTTAATAGCCTGAGTAGCATAACGATCAAGCTTAGGTTGTAAAACAAATTTACCTTCAGGAGTTTCCAAATACGCATTAACAGTTTCAGTATTCAAATCTTTTTCCACGGCAAACGTAGCAACGTATTCTGATACATCTGGCCGTTCCTTATTAGATTCGATAAATGCCTTAACCTGTTCAATGGTAATTATCTTCTCTTCACTTTCTAATACCGTTTCCATTCCCATTATCTTTTCTCCTTAGATTTTTTGGCGGATTTCTTTACAGACTTCTTAACCAAATTCTTAGTAGATTTTTCTACCTTATTATTTTTATCGGTTATTAATTTCTTAGGCCGTCCCCGTCCTCGTTTTTCAATAACCGTTACATTGGGGGAATTAACCGAAACATTTTTTTGAATTACATTTTCTTTTACTTTTACAATTCCCTTAACCGGGAAATTTTTCGGTTGTGGAACTTGGATTTTATTTACAGTAGGTTCAACAGTATTCCCTCTATTGTGCAAGGACTCCTGTCTATTCTCCCGCGCATCCAATCTCCGTTGCCTAGCTCGATTCATTTTCTGATGGTCTCCTTTTCTAAATCATTTAGATAATAAAAAAGGCGGCTAGAAACCTATTTCTAGGAATCTTAGCCGCCTACCGTTTTCGGTTTGACGCTTAATTTAACTTACATTAAGTATTATATAACATATATACAAAAAAAACTAGTGGCTAATTCAATAGCTCATATATCCTTTTTAGATTGCCTTCCCAATAATACTTTCTATATTACTTTCACTAAAAATAGGAAACTTTACTTGAGTAAATAATTTAATACTTGTTGTTCTAACTTGGATAGATTCATATTATTACCTTATCTTATTTCCAGTTGCCGGATCAATTCCTTGTTTCCGTAAGTCTTTTCTGTATTGTTTGTCAAGTTTTTTATTGCTTCGGATTTGCTTTTTATCTGTTTTACTTAGTCCCTTATTCTTTTTATTCCCGCTACCTTTCTTTCTACCTGATCCTGGTCCACCCATATTATTCTCCTTTCTTCTTTAATTGAAAATGGTCTTTATCCTTAGAACCTTTTTCTACATCAACAATTTGCGAATTACAAATAGTAAAGACAATACTCACTTCACCAAAATCTTTTTTTTCTATTTCATTCTTTACCCAAGATAAATAATTTTCAATGCTTGTTCCAGTTGTGCTTACCATTATATTTTCCTTATCAATAATTCTTTATTTTCTATTTCACTTATTATAGTAAAATCTTTTACTAAACAATAACTAAATCTAACATTTGAATCTTCTAATATTCTCATTCCAGGAAAATTATTAATATCACTTTTTATCTTTTCTTTTACTAAATCAAAACTTTCACAATCAAATCCATAAATAGAAGTATTTAATGACACTGTCCCATTCATTAAACTTTCTTTTAATATAAAGATCATTTCGTATTTTCCTTAATGACTAATTCTTTTAACAATTCCCAATTTTCCCTTACTTCTTTATCTTTATATGTAACCTTTGTATCAAGATCACTTTCCTTACTTATAATTATTTGTTTTTCATTTTTAATTATATCTAATTCATTTTTTAAGTTTTTAAATTCTTTTTCTAATTCAGAAATTTTTGCAATTTGTTTTTCTATTTTATTATTCATTTCTTTTCCTTATTAAATAATAATTGTAAAAATATCTGAACCTTTTTTAATAATACCCAAAATCTATTTATACTTACTTTTACATAAAAACTATCATTTTTTGGATAAATTTTCCCGGCTTTTATATACCAAGGCAACTTCATTTATTTTTGCCTTTCTTCTTTTTACTTTTACCGGCTTTACTCATTGCAATTGCTACAGCTTGTTTTTGTGGCTTCCCAGATTTCATTTCACTTTTTATGTTTTCTGAAATTACTTTTTTACTAGTCCCTTTTTTCAATGGCATTATTTTCTCCTTTCTTATTTAATTCTTCTTTTATGTAATAATCTAATTCTCCTAAATCAATAATTCCGAATCTATCTACTAATATTTTAGCTAACCCTGACCATGTCCAAGTTTCATCATCAAATAAAACATAAAATATTGATCCTATAGTATTAGGCATATTTGATTTTAAAAACTCATCTGAATCTGATGTTTGATTCTGATATTTTTCTTTTAACATTATTTTTTTCTTATAAACATTCTTTGTAATAATCAATATAATGATATTTAGGCAAAGCTATAATTTTTCTTTTACCTAATTTCACAATATTCCCTATATGCCTAAATCCAAAAATCCATAATGGTAACTTAGTAATTATATCCCCTTTTGTTTGATAATTAAATACATTATTAAATCTATTCTTAAATGTTTTATTAGGTAACCAATATATTCTAGGGCTTCCAAATATATAACAATAAACATTAAAATATGTTTTCATTAAATCTTCATAATATAAAACAGATAAAGCCGCGCCTTGTGAATAACCAGATATAATTATTTTATCAATCTCATATCCTAAATGCTCAATAATATAATGGATATTCTTTTTAACTATTAAATAATTTTCTAAAAATCCTAAATGAACATATTCATTATTATGTTTCTTTATCCAAAATTTAAAATTCTGTATCCAATCTCTTTTAGAAACTGTGCCTTGAAAGTAAATATATAAAATCCTTCCTTCCCTTAATACTTTAAATTGTACATCATTTTTATCACTGCTTACCCACGGGCCTTTGATAGAATCATTAAATAATTGTTTTACATTTTCTTGCATTATCTATCTTCTTTAAAAGCCATTCCTTCACCAGATAATCTTCTTTTTCTTGCTCTAATTTTTGTTGCTTGACTACGCCCATCATGTAACATTAATTTCTTTTTCTTGCTGTTACCTGATCCTTTCTTTCTTCCACTTCCTGGTCCACCCATAATAATCTCCTTATTATACTTCGTTTATAGCCAATCCGGATGATATTGCTTTGCGTAATCCAAATAATTTTGATACTTAATAATCCCTTCTTCTCTTGTTCTCATTAATTGTGGGCTATATCCTTCAATATCCATTCTTTCTGTACATCGTTCGTTGCATCGTTGCGCGGCACTTAGATTAGGATCACCTGGCCATCTTGCATATTCATTGGTTGATGACAAATAAAATAATCCATCTTTATCTTTCTTTTGCCCATCCATTATTTTATGGTTTGCTAATGAAGTATCTTTATATCTTTTACCTTTTTTACTAAATCTAACTTGTGGCCTAACCTTATTATCTTTTGCAGTACTCCAAACAATATCGCCAATAATTCCTTTTTCTTTCGCTTGCATATAAACATAATCTTGACCAGCATTAATAGCGGATTGGCCTTCCGTTCTAACAGTTAACATGCATCGATTATATGTGGCAGTTACGGCTTTATTTAAATCAGCGGCCATTTGACTATATGATTTCCCTAATGACAAACCATTTAGTAATGCTGAACGGATAGCTTTTTTTGCGTTTATAGAATAATTCTTTAAAGCCTCTTGAAGTTCTATGTTCTTAGGATTAGTTATATCAAAAGCTTGTAATAATTCTTTCGTGTTAACTAATCCCCATGACAATCTCATTCCCGTTGAATTATCAATTGCCCAAGCATAATGAAAAAAGCTTTCATTGAATTGTTCAGGTAATAATTTTTTAATGGTTTTAATATTTGCTTTCAATGCAGGATCAAGTTTTTTTAATATTATTTCTTCCATAGTAGAATATTTATTATATTTAGTCATTTCAGCTTTTGTTAATTTACCATTAATAGAATACTTTTTATATATTTTAGTCATTTCTCCATAGATAGAAGTTAGAGCATCAAGCAATTGTTTTTGTATTTGTTTAGAATACATTGCCTCGCGCTTGAGTAAATAATTTAATGCTTGTTGTTCTAACTTAGATAATTGCATTTAATTACTTCTATTAAGGCATTTGCCTTGGTTTCTTCATCATGGCTTTTGCTCTTTTATAATTTTTACCTACTAATCTAGGATCAGCGCCAGAATTTGCTGTTCTGCCGGATTTGGCCACTTTGCTTTTCCCGCTTGATCCTTTCTTTCTTCCACTTCCTGGTCCACCCATGTTATTCTCCTTATAATAGCTTTGCTTTTGGATTCAATATCTGAATCATACTTTTCATCTTATCACTCTTAATTATAACATCATTTCCTAATTTTATTCTAGCTATATCATAATCGCTAAATCCGCATCTAATCAAATCACTAATAAACTCATTGTTTTTCATTTCTAAATTTCTAAATAAATGAATGCTTACAGAATTTTTATCTTTCAATTCAAAATAATCCAATTTATTGTTAAACAAATGTATTATTGCGAAAGCATCTTTATTTAATAATATCTTACAATTAACATTCAACAATAAATCAAAAGCGGCAGATGACATTTCCCAATTACAAACTATTTCAAAACGATTTTCAAACCTATTTATATAATCATAAAGATCATTAGTATCAGTGCAAGTTCCACCGCTAGAAGACATATATAAAACAATATTTTCATTAGAATCTATTTTATCAATATCATTTAATAATGTTTTTACAGAAGTATTGTTTATTTCACCTTCAAATTTTATTGCTTTCATTTATTCCTCATTATTATCTTCTATATTTTCATCTTCATCTTCATCAAAACCTTCATTAAGAGAAGTCCCATCTATGCCTACCATATCATTTCTTTCTTTTTCTTCCTCGGCCAATTCATCTTCAACATCAGAGACCATATCTTCTGGCATTTGTGAAATAATCATTTTTCTACTAAATCCGGCAGTAGTTAATGTATAAGCCAAAGTTGCATACATATTTTTATCTAATGGAAGATTTCTTTTATGCATAATATTAATCATCATACTAAAATCAGAATCCCTAGGAATAGCGTTCATTTTAATTAAATAATCTGTTATCATTTCTCCACGCCTAATTAATGCTACATCGAAATCAGCTTCATCGCTTGACACTAAGTTTTCAAAATCAAATAATAATCTATCAATAGCCGCACCACTCAATGCACCAGTAAGCAAAGTAAAATCAGGAACATGAGATTGTAAATGGATTTCTTCTTTTAATTTCCTAGCCATATATTCAATAAATTGTGTAGGGATATCTTTAGTAAGAAAATGAATATCAGAATCTTTATCTAATCCTTCAAATATTCTCCTTCGCTTTACTTTTTCTAATGCGGCGGCGGCTTTAACTGGGTCTTTCTTATCAATAGGATTGGTTAATGATATATTTTTCATTATTAAATACGCAAAAGCGAATCTATCAAACTCATTCATACTATCAGACATTAATACATCATAAGCATCGATAAGACTTAAAACATTTTCAATAATACTTTGCATTTCATCACCACGATAAAAAGCTATTACGGGAACATCATTAAAATAATTAGGCATTACTTTGCCATCGGTTTTCAATTTCCATTCATTAACATTGTTATTTGTTTCTTCCCTATAACGGATATATGGAATCATATTATCTTTATAATATACTTCAACTTTATATTCATTTTTATTCATGGGATAAAATCTAATAGCTATGATTATTTTAGGTTCAGGATCATAATTATATAAAACTACCATTTGTCTAGGGTCAACGGTAAAAAACTTAGGAACGGCTTTATTGGTTAATTCTTTCTTATCATATTCAGAATCAATATATAATAGTTCGTAATTAAATCCGAATATTCCTAGATTTCTTCCTGCTCTATTTGTTTTAATATGTTCATTGTTATATTTATAAATATTCTGTATTTCATTACAAAATTTCTTTTCTACAGGATCAGTTTTTTCATTACTTAAATCATTTTCTGTATTTTCTATTTCTGTATTAGTCTTTTTTACATTAGGTTTATAAGTAATATATTTAGGACGATATCCATACCCTGTATATGTAGTAACTATTTTTCTTCCATAAGACGCTATAACTTTATTATCAGGATTATTATTATCAGGTATTTTCCTTTCAGTTATCTTTACATTCTTACCTTTATAATATTCCCATAAATCATCTAAATGCTTAACAGTATTTATTTCATAATCAGAAATATATTTTAATATTTCTTCGTTTGTTAGAATCGCTTTATTTGTCTTTTGTAAAGTCATTTAATTTCTCCTCAATTATTCTATTATTTATATAATTTTCTAATACTTCAATTGATTGTTCAAAATCTAAATCATTTCTAATTTCCATAACTAATTTTATAATATCTTTATGATTATCTATCATTAAACTATTTTATTATTCAATTGTTTAATGTTAACCATATCAGCACAATATTTTTCAAATGTAGCGCCTTTTGATTTTTCCCAATCATCTAACATATAAATATATTTGCATTCCATTAAATATTTTATATCTTCTTTTAAATAAGCATCATATTTTTCTTCTTCATTCATATTATCCCAATTGTCATATGCAAATGATATATTATTACCAATATCAACAGGACTAATAGGATGATACCCTATAGAATAAAGATATTGGAAAGCATTTTCAAAAGATTCTTTATTAAGATTAATATAACCTTTCATTGGCCCTGAAATATAAACCTTTTCTTTCATTGATACTTACTCCTTTATAATTGGATCATCATAAAAGTGGCCTTCTAAAAATCTTTTTAAAGTAATATATATTCTATGAAACAACCTATAACCACTTGCACCTTTCCAACATCTATATAAATATTTCAATTCATTTACTTTTTCATCATAATAATATCTCATATTATTTTTTCTTAGGTTTATATCCAGGCGTTCCAAATTTATCATGGTCTATTTTGTGAGTTTTTAAATATTCTTTATCAAGTTTTGCACTTTTTTGTTTTGCGGAGAGTGGTTTACCTTTTTTAGAAACTGATCCTTTCTTCCTGCCGCTTCCTGGTCCACCCATAATTTGCTCCTTTATAATCCCAAATCTGATAATGTCCAATCATTAGTTTCACATACCTTATTTTGATTTGACCAAATATATTCAGAACCATATCTAAGTGCCGCAATTCCGTCATCATTAATTTCTACAAAATCTTCCGTTACTGTTCCATCTTTATCTTCTTTACGTTTGAATGATGCTATTTCACTTGCTAACTCTGGACATTTATTCCCATCAATATACATTTTTATTCCTACTAAATATTCAACTCCAAACCGTAATGATCCATCTCCTTTTTTTGCCGCTTCTACTTTATAACCTTTATCTTTCCATTCTTTTATTTTATCAGGATTAGCAGAATCAGCAGTCATATGCATTTCATATAATTTATCACCAAAATAGTTTTCTGCATCTTCTATAAATTGTGCATTAGTTCTATTCTTTTCATGCAATTCATCAAATACATATAAAGCAATTTCTTTTTCATTCTTATAATCTTGCTGAAATCCCGCTCGCTCTATTGCTTGAGCGTGAACGAATCCAAAGTCTAATCCTTGAAATACATTTTCTAAATTATCTTCTGTATATGGGAAGTTTTCATTTATAATTTCATAGTTACTAAATACAACATTGCCATAAATACCCCAATTACCTAACACATAAACATCATAGAAATATTTATCCGTAATATTCTCTAATCGTTTAATAGTATCTTCGTCTAAATGTTCGTTATTCTTATATGTAGAATGATGCGTTATGCAATCAGCTTCTTTCCTGTCAAAAAATCGTTTCTTTATCCAATGCTTAATAGAAATAGGGTTTAATGTTAGAGTAATTGTTTTCTTGTGTAATGTCTCACCACGAAGACGTAAATCTAATTGATTGAAATCTGATTCTGATATTTCTGAAGCTTCCTCAACCCATATATCTGTAATGCCATGAATTGATTTTAGCTTTTCTACATCATCAAGGCCAGTAAATATAATTGAATTATCATTTGCCAAACACGTAATCAATAATTCAGAGCTATTATATTTGAAAAGCTCCCGCATATTAGAATCATTAATAATAGAAACCATTAAATCAAATACAGAGTGCCTAAGTGTTTTAGCAACTTTTCTAACAACTAATATCTTATGGCCTTTTTCTCTAATGCAACGATAAATATATTTTTGGCCAGTAGAATAAGATTTTGAAGATGAAGCTCCACCTACAAGAACTTGAATACGGCTTTTATCTTTGAATAAAGGTATAAAATGTTTATTTATCTTTTTACCAAAGCCGCGAAGATCAATTGTAGGTGAAGCTATATCAGACATTTATTTCTTCTCACGTCTTCCTTGAACTATATCGCCCTTTTTATTTGTATACATATAACTTTCATATTGCTTTCTATTTTTATTTATCCTTCCCGTGCTACTATGCGTTTTAATATAAGTTCCCACACCTTCTTTTTTACTTTTATATTTTCTTAATTTTGGGGAAGAAATCGAAGACCCCTTCTTTCGTCCTGATCCTGGTCCGCCCATAGTTTACTCCTTATCCTCTAGTATTTCATCAGGAATAACTTTGTATTCCATTTTGCCAGTATGCTCTAAATCAACTTTATCTCTCCATTCTTTAGGTAATCTATTTTTAGTCCAATATATTTGTGCAGTAACATTAGCTGGAATTCTTTCTTTTACTTCTACCATTTCAATATGACTCCCAACCTGAGAACCATCAGAAACTACTATTGGTTTTTTAGTTACATATTCTCCGCCAAGAGCATTTTCAAACAAAGCTTTTACCACTTGTTTATCTGGATTCTCCTTCCCAGCTTTTAGAGCTTTAAGGAATTCTGGATGATCCTTTTTCCATTTATTAAAAGTTGCTACAGAAATATGTATTAATCTTTGTATTTCAGATTCAATATATCCTTCATTTGCTAATTCTTTTACAATTTCAATATAAACAGGGTTCCATTTTTCTCCAGAATTTTTTGGTCTCCCTTTACCTCTTTTAATTGATTTTTCTAAAGTTTGACTATTTTTTTTCATAATAATTTGCCTCAATTAATTCTGCTATAAAATGCTTATTAAATAATATATATCTATACCCAAGTCTAAATCTTTGAATCAATTTAAATAGCATTTGATTATATTTTGAAGAAACAAAAATCATCTGCGGATACATATTTCTTTCTAAAAATAATTCTTGATATAACATTAATTGCCCTAATACTTGACAAATACTTACTGAATCTCCGCTTCTATTTTTTAATTCAATCGCATACAAATTCTTTTTACAAAGAATTAATAGATCAATTCTACCATGATGATTGCCTCTATTTCTATGGTTGCTTTTTATCAATGGTAATAAAAACTCCTTTTCATGAGAAACATAAATATCACCTAATGCTTGAATGCAAAATTCTTTTATATGTTTTATTATATAATTCAGCATTTCTTCTTCTGTATTAAAATCATCAGTATTATTAAATATAGTATTTATTTGTTCGTTTGAGGAATCTTTCCAATTTACAATAGAAGAAAATCCGTCTCTTTTCATAATTATATTATTCCTTTAGCAAATTCTGGATGTTCTTTTTTATATTTAATTCCCGTTGCTTCTGATATTCCTAATATTTTATATATTTCTTTTTGTTTTGTTCCTTGTTTAGCAAGCTTTTCTGCAACTCCACACATCCAAGAATAATATTTAGGTTGCTGTCCTCTATGTTTTTTAATTGTTTCTTTAGGTAAAGTTTTTTTATTAACTGTTTTTTGAGGTTTTTTTATTACTTTCTTAGTAGTTTTCATACTAAGTATTATATATCATTTTTAAGTTTTTATAAAGTAGTCTATAAAGATACTGTTATTTATCTTTTTTTACAAAAATTCCATTCTTACAAGCAAAACATTTCCCATTATTAAAAGCATTGATATCACAATCATCTAAAATTATTATTGCACTACTACAAATATTACAGATATAAGTTATTCTTTTTCTACTTTTTCTTTTATCTAATATTGGATCATAATTAAGTTCTGATAATTTCATTTATTTTACTCTTTGTATCTTTGGATTATTTTTAATATTGTTATTTCTTTTAATTTATATATTTCTGATATTTTTTTTATTGAAACATTTTCACAATACATATTAAATATTTCATTATTTCTTTCTATTTTTTCTTTCATTTATTTTTCCAATATTGTTTTTCTTTATGTATTTTATTTTCACATTCTTTACATCTATATTTATTATTCATTAAACCAACATCTTTTATTTGTTTGCATTTATGACATCGATATTCATTTTCTTTTAACATATATTTAGGGTAATCATCAAAGTTAACATACTTTTTTAATGTAATATCAGATATTTTTAATTCTTTAGAAATATCTCTCCATCCCTTCCCTAATTTTCTAGCTTTAATAAAATCATATTTAGATATTTTAATCTCATTGATGTCAGTTTTTTCTACTTTATATTTTCTTAACAATTGATATATTCTTTGTTTAGAGATATTATATTTATCACCTATTTCTTGAAATGTTTTTCCTGATTTTCTTAATTGAATCATTTCATTTATTCTATTCATTTATTGTTTCCTTGTATAACTTCATATATTTTTCTTTACTTAAATATAAATATTCTACAGGAAATTGACAAATAAGAAAACCATTTTCGTAATTATTATCACTAGCAAAAGAAACAGAAAGTAATCCATTATTTATTGTAAAGTGTTTATTGTAATAAAACTTTTGATCCATCAATTTATAGCCAATATTATTTGCTATTTCAACAACTTCTGAATAAAACATATTTTCTAAATCATTACAATATTTTTGTGTTCTAAATAATTCCTTAGTAAAAGTTTTAGTTAACATCTTTTATCCTTATATAGCTTCCTAATAATTTATTAAAACAATGTTGACACATATCTAATTCTATTTCTTTATCATCACCAAACTCTGATAAATATCCTGATACATATTTGATATTTATGAATTCTTGCATTTCTAAAGTATCACTAACTAAATATTCATTTTTACATACATCACAAATTATAGATGATAATACTAAGGTAGGATTATTTACTTCTTTGTATTTATTCACAATAATTTTATCTCTAAACGATAATTGTTTTTATCATATAAATCACTAGTTGTTTTTATTCTAGTAACATTCTCGACTTCTCCAATATAAAAAATACTTGATTTATATTTTTCTATTGCTTCATTTACAGTTTCAGCATTTACTAAAAACAACGCTTGATTAGTCCGTAAAGATAAAAGCATCTATTTCTCCTTAGATTTATTCATTGTTAAAACAAAAACTTATTGAATAATTTAAAAACGAAAAATCAATATAATATTTTTTTACAGAAGCAAAAGAATCTATTTTTTCAAAAGTAAAATCATAATCATCATAAACATAAATAGATGGAAATATATAAAATATTCCTATCTTCATAAACTTTGCTTTTATTTTCATTTATTTACCTTATTACATTTCAATTTCATCTTGTTTTTCTTTAGGTGGCGTCCATCCTAAAGCTATTAAGGCGTTTCTAATTAATTTTTCTTTTAAATTTATAATTTCTGTATAAGATCGAATAAGTTCGTCATTCATTTTTGTTTCATGAAACAACATTATTTGTTCATTTTTAGCATCTAACATAGATCTTATTGTAGTTAACCAATTTACTTTATATTTGTTTTCTAAAGAAATATCATCCATTTTTTTAACCTCATAACCTCATAATCTTATATTTTATTTTACTTAACAAAAATTAAGTAAAATTTGAAAGAAAACCTAATTTTTATCATTTCTTGTAAAAAACTACCGTTAAAAACTAGCCTAGAATCAATCAAAAACGCTTACTATGAGGTTTTCTAGTCAAAAAGGTATAAAGTAATGTTGAAATCAAAAATTAACGCTTTAACCACGGCTTTTTATAATTGGTTTTATTCAAATATTCTTTAAAATCGTTTTCATGTTTAGTGAAACCTCGCTTATTTAGTTCATATAAAATTGCATCAGCAGTTCTAGGGTCATTCCCCCAAATTCCTTGACGCCATCCAAAAATAGTAGCTTTTATTTCATCATCTTGCATTCTATAAAATGATTCTGTATTAGAAACATATTGTCTATCAATATCATTTTTATATCTTTCATAATTACGCTTATATTCAATTTCTAAATCAGTTTCTTTTAATTCAATATTTTCGTCATTTACCTTTTCAACATCTAAACCTTTTTCTTCCTCTTTAAAGTTTTCCTTTTTCATCTTGTTCCCCTTTTTGCTTTGATAAAATTTCTATATAGCTTCCAATAAATAGATTCAAATTATTCAATTCTTTTAATACAATTCTAACTGACTTATCCCATTCTTTTAACATTATAAATAATTCATCAATTTTATTATCATTATTAGTTTTTAAATAAAAATCTGTTGGTTCCCATAAATTATAATCTTTACAAGAGTCAAAATCTTTACAAATAGTCCCAGATAATTTGTTACAATTTCCACAAAAATGTTCTTTTATCATTTCTTTTTCCAATATATTTCCTCCCATTCACTAAACATTTCAATAAAAAAATGGATAAGCAAAATTAACCCATACGTAATAATAATCATACAGAAAACGATTATCGGTATCGAAGTCATAAACCAGCCCCAATGTATCAAACCAATCGCTTCTAGGAATAACAATACGATCTGTAAAATAAATAATAAAGATAAAACAATATAAACTTCCTTATCATACTTTCTCATTATCTTCTCCTTCATCAGAATACGTATAAACAAGAGGAAGGTGATTATCTAACCCTAAATTATTATAACGGTTATTCTCGAAATCTTTACCTAATCTTTCATCAAATCCTTTTATCCTTAATTCCAATATTTTATTATTCATTTTTGCATCTTCAATAATCATATTGAATGAGGGTATTTGCAACGCTTCAAATAATGTCCCTATGCTAATTTGCAACGTTGCTGTTTTCTTCATTTATTCCTTTTTAGGAAGATACTTTTTTATTCTATCCATATTTTTATCTATATCAACAAAAACATTTTTATGTATCTTACCTTTTTTGCATACAGGGCATTCTTCATTTTCATGTTCCATATCAATAACATTTACTATATCAATAACAGGAATTATTTTATCTTTATTTTTTAATTCTACATAACGATTAATCATTGCATTCCCATCAGCAAAATCTTCACTTTTATCATTATAACTTAATTTATAAATAACTTGATTGATTGTTAAATCTACATGGCAAACATCACAAGAATATCTTAACATTAACTGTTTCATAAACACAGGCAAAACATCTAAAGGATTTAAACTTTCAATAAATGAATTTCCTTTAGATGTTTCTATAACAAATGCTCCTACCATTGCTAAATATTTATCACAAGTTTCATTAATAAAAAACTTAGTTTGTATTGGAAAATCTCCTTGTTTTTTTACTACCGCTTTTATATCGTGAAATGGAACTTGAGTCATTGCACCTTTATCGGTAGAATAAACTGTCCTTCCACATAGACGCCAAGCTGAAATAAGATTTTTTAAATAATATAAATGAATGTTTTTTGTATGTAAACCATTATTTGTTAAAACTAAATCTTTATCATTCAAATATTCATCATCCATTAAATGTTCGTGTTTAATCCAAGAAATAAAATCTCCTTCTTCCCCATGTTTTTCTATTTCTTCTGATATTGTATAATCAGTAAATCTATATTTTCCATCATGAGCGGCAAAATCGCAACCCATTAAATAAAACTTTTCATATCCTAATAAATCACCCGCAAATAATTGCATTGGTGGACTGCAAGCAAAAATAGTCATTGCCGTTCTTATATAATAATGAAATGTACTTTGCCTGAAATCCCCTGTTCTATAACTATACATTTTTTGTTGAACTTCTTGATAAAAACTATCAGCCCTTCCTGCATTTTGTAAATACAATAATATTTCATTTGGCCAATTTTCAAAAATATCAGGATAACATCCGGGATGAGTAATTAATTTTGTTTTTGTTTTTGACCAATCAACTCCTTTTAATTCATCCCATCTACAAAAAGGATCAAGGACTAAAATATGACTTGGTTCAATTCCATAATGCATAAAAGTTAATGCATGAGAAGTTGTGCAAATAATTCCACCTTCCCAATCTTTTAGATATTCAATATTCAAATCTATAGACATTCCAGAACCAATAATAAAACAAGCTTTATTTCCTATAGCTTTAGGTTCATCAGAAATATCTCTTGCTTTACCTTCTTTTATTTTATCTATAATAATTTTCCAATTAGAAGCCGTATTCAAATATTCATGGACAAGTTGGGCATTTTTTGTTCCTTGATTATATAGATTAGATTCTTCTTTTGGCTTAGCTTCGGCATTTTCTAATTTTTTTTCTTCCATTTTTTTCTACCTTAATAATTCTGGATTTTCATGAATGTTACCAATTACTTCAATATCATTTGGAATTCTATTTTCTCCACAAAAAAAACTATTGTATTTATATAATATTTCCTCTTTATAAGCACTATCATAAGAATGTTCACCTTCATAAAAACAACTTACTATATCTCCTTCATATATTTCTTTGTTATTTTTATCTTTTCTGCCGATGTACTGTCCTATAGTTTTTTTAATTACAATATTACAATCTTCTAAATATCCATAATCTATGTCTTTTTTAAAACAAGAAATAAAACATAATTCATCGTTCTTTTCTGGATAATAAGGAAGGTATCCGCCATACACCCATTCACCAGATTTTGTTAATCCTCTAAATTTAATTTCTCTCATTTTTCTACCTTATTGGGCTATTCATATTTTTTGCATATTCATAAATATTTAAACTAGAAGCTTCGTCTTTTCTTTCGTAATCATTTTCAAATATAGTATCGTTTAATATAGTAAAAAACTTTTCATCATCTATTTTCAATAGTAAGTCTAAATGTAATTTTCTTATTTTGCCAACTAATTGAATTATTCCAGGAATTATTTCTCCCCATTTTGTAGCAAATTCATTTTTAAAAGAATCAAAAAATTGGTTATCATCCATACATCGAGTCATTGCATAAACTACCCAGCATGTCATTATCTTTTCAAAATCATCATTCTCATGAAAAAGATTAATTTGTTTCCTTTTAAGATACCAATTCCCATTTATTAAATTAACACTTCCTGCCCATGGATCACGAGTAGCATAGCATAAGTTTTTAATTCTCGCAACATTGATAGCACCAAAACACATAGGGCAAGGTTCAACGGTAGTATATAAAGTTAAATTATTATCCTTATCTATTTCTGATAAAGGTATTTTCGATAATGCTATCATTTCAGCATGTTGAGTAATATTACTTTTATTCCCTCCATAAACCATTTTAGCGAATGAATCTGAAAGTATTTTATTATTGCTGTCTAATACTAAACAACTAATCGGTAATGCTCCGCCATAAAAAGCTTTTCTTGCTAATTTAAAACAATGCTTCCATTCATTGGTTAAATCATTATATTGCATTATTTATTTTCCTTTTCATCTTTAAAATATTCTTTTGCGAAATTAATAGGATCATAAGTAAAAAGTCTTATTGTTTCTTGATTAGAAAATTTAATCGGAGGGTCTAACAAAACATCTTTTGCAGTTAATTTAAATACTTTTGAAATGGTTATTGTCCTTTGTTTTTTAAACAACCAATCAGTAAACTTTGGGTGATCAATTACAATATCAAATGTTTTAGTTATATCGGCTTCTTGTTTAGTCATAAAATAAATATAATTTGTCATTTCTAAAATCATATTTTCTTTAATATATTGCTTATCTATTAAATCAAAATGTGGATCAACAATCAATCTTTTCTTTATTTCTTCTCTTGTTATTTCAAATTGTTCTATTCCTAAAACATCTTTCATTATTTGTTTTCCTTATTATAAACTTCTATTCCTTTGCCTTTTAGTATATATGCTTCCATTAAAACTTCCGCCATTTCAAACTCAGGTAATGTATCGGTATCAGCATATTGCCATATTTCTACTGGGAAATAATTAGTTAAACCTGGTTTAAATTCGTCCATTGTAGGATCAGGCCAATCTGTATTTTTATCATAATCAGTTTCTAACACATAATCGACTTTTGCAATTCCCCAATTTCCGCCTTCGCGTAAATATTCATAGCCTTTTGAAAATATTTCTGTTCTACCTATAAAAGAAGTCAATCTCCTTGTTAAGACAATTTCACGTAAAGGAATCATAGGAAGTAAACTTTCTAACTTCAATCTATCAAATAATTCAAACGCATCATCTAATTGTCCGGGTAACACTAATGGATTAGTGCACATCATCGATAACATAATATTAATTGTAGGATCAATTTTTAAACATTCTTTCAATGCATAACTAACTGCCATACCGCCATGAGGTTTTCTTTCTTTCATCCAATCAGGTTGAATAATAACTTCCGCACCATAATTTCTTGATACATCTGATATTTCTTGATCGTCCGTTACAACTACAACTTTATTTACATATTTACATGCTTTTGCTTGCACTATCGACCAAGCAATGAGCGGAACATTACAAAACAACTTCACATTCTTTCTAGGAAGCCTTACTGAACCACCGCGCGCAGGAATTATACATATTGCATTATTCATCTGCTTTCCTCCCATTTAGTTAACATTTCTATATATTTTTTATTATCATCTTTTAATATTTCGTTTTCTTTTTTCATTTCATAAATTTTAATATTTAAATCAACGATCATTTTAATGAAATATTCCATTAAATCGTTATCTTTCATTTATTTTTCTCCATTATAAATATGTGCTTTTATAAAATTAACCCACCCAGGAAAAGGCGGATAACTTCTATCGTCTAAATATAAATCTGCATAAACTTTATTTGAAGTTTTAAAATCAGTTTGTATATTTTCATTTACTGCATCAGGCCTAAAATGCCTATCGTCTAACCATTGAATCATTGGATCAACATATTTGCCTTCTCTACACGTCCATATAATTATTTTATGTCCTAATTTTTGTAATAAGCTTAATGCGAATATTGCACCTTCTTTTTCTTCACCTATTTCTGGAAACTTATGTTCTACTATTGTTCCGTCAAAATCCACGGCTATTATAATTTTATTTCTCCTAAAATTTTTCTACTACTGAACCAATTGATTTTCTTTCATCAATATATTCTTCATCATTATTTTTATATTTACAACCTGGACGGCATTCATCATTAAATATTTCACAAGGAAACAAACCATCATTAAAACAATAGCACTCTTCATTCTTTAAAAATAAACCATCATATCCATCTTCTTCTAACTTCTTTTTTATATACGTTTTTATATTCACTTTGTTTCTTCCTTATCTGAATAAATACTTTCTACATATTGTAAAGCAGAAATTATTTGATGCTTATCTAAATAATCTCTATAATATAATTTAATAATCTCTATGAATCCTATAATAATATCTACTTTAGGATCACCGACAATTTTATAATTTATTGATTGCATTAATTGACTCATTATTTTCTCCATTATTTTCTCCTTTTCCCATTTAGATAAACGTTAATAATCTTCCATCCTTCATCATAACAATCTTTTACAAATAATTCATTAAACCTTTCTTCAAGCATAAACCAATATTTAAATAAATTAATTTCTTCACCTGAATCTAATTTCGCTTTTCCTTCAAATATATTACCATGTGTAATTATTTTTTCTATAAATACCCCATATCCTATAAAATAACATAACCTTTTCGTTACATCGTTTTTATATATTACTGCAATTCGTTCACCTTCTTTAATCGGTTCCATTTTTCTTATCCTTATCTTTCATATTCTTATAATTTAATATTGAAATAGTTAAATTAGAACCTATAAAAATTGTAGATATAAAAGTCATTATTAACATTTTAGTTTCATAACACATTATTTTGTTCCTTTTCCCATAAATTACATATTCCATTAAATATACTAGGATAATAAACATGACTACCATCAATAATTTTCATTTTATCGTTTGAACATTCATAAGCATCTTCATCAATACCAACATTATTACAGTATTTACAATTTAAACAACAGTTAGCTTCTCTATAATTATATTTAGATAAACATTCATTTAATTTATTTATCCTTTCTTTATAATTCACTATTTACTCCTTCATCGCCCCGGAAATACCTTGAACAAAAAACTTATTAGCGATTAAAAATATAACAATCAATGGCAACATTAAAACCGTACCTATTGCCATTGATTGTCCATAAGGGAATCCTGCTAATAATCCATCTTTTAATACCCTTATACTTTTTGTTAACCCTATCAATAATGTTTGATTTTGATCTTTTTGTAAAACTAACATTTGCCAAATATAATCTTGTAAATATCCAATAGAACTAAATACAGAAACGGCAGAAATAATCGGCGCGCTTATTGGAATTATTATATGAAATAATATTTGTACTTCATTCGCCCCATCTAATCTCGCACTTTCTAATAAACTATTCGGAACAGTTTCAAAATAATTCCTTACTAAGTATAAAAGAAAAGGTGAAAAAATACTAGGCAAAATAGTAGCTAATAAACTGCCTTGTAAACCTATTTTTTTTATTATTACAAACATAGGAATAATTAATGATATTCTTGGAATCATCAATCCCAATAAAAGTATTGTCCATAAAATATTCTTAAATTTGAATTTGTAAAAAGCAAAAACATACCCGCTTGAACATACCGTAATAACAGTCAAAATTACCGTCAATAAAGTACCTATCAAAGAATTAATTAACCAAGGAAAAACATTCCATTTTGTCATTCTTAAATAATTTTCTAAAGTAGGATGTAAAGGAAATAAATTAGGGGGCATTTTCATTATTCCACGCATATTTTGTAATGATCCAACTAGCATAAAATACATAGGGAATAATAGAACAATAAAGAATAGAATTAGTAATATTTTTTTAATCAAATTGTATCTCTCTTATTTAATATGTATTTTTGAATATCAATAAATCTAATTATTGGTTCTTTATATTCTGGAGTTTTAGAAAAGTGATACCACGCATATACCATCATCCCGGTTCTAATCTTCATATCTTTTCTTAATTTATCACCTAACATTGGATAACGGTCAAACACATAAATACAATTTAATGGAAAATCTTTATCTTTATAAATATAATCTAATCGTTGCTTTCCATGTAAATAACTCAATGGTAATAGAAAATAAAAATCATTACAAAGTGTTTTGCTTTTTTGTATAAACTGGAAAGCTTTTGAATATGGCGGATTAGTAATGATCGTTCTATATTTTCTTTTTTCTTGTAAAAAATCCTGCCCGGTTTCCAAATCATAACTATCAATATTCCTTTCATCATATTCATTTTTAATTAAAATATCTACTATTGCATTATTCCCACAAGCAGGTTCTAATATTGGTTCTTTTAATTTGACTACATTTAACAATTCTTGAGTAAGACAAAAAGGTGTTTCGTAAAAATCGGATTTTTTACGTTGTCCAATATTGTTGCAGGAGAAATTTTTACCTTTAATCATCTAATCTCCGCGAATACAATGTTATTATCTATTTTAATAGGTAAACCAAGCAATCTTCCTACAACTCCTTTATCAAAAACTTCATTACTTTTTGTTATACAAAAATCACATGCCATTAATTCTGAATAAGTTTCGTCATTTAAATAAAAACATTTATTTTTTAAATCAAGATTCATTTCTCTTTCACTTAGAAGTAAATAAAGAAGTATTTCTAAAACAGGCTTCTTTTCATTCATTTTCAAACCTCTTTTTTACTAATGACAAACCAATAACCATTACTAATAAAACTATTGCCTCTGCGGCTCCAATTCCATATTTAGAATATTGAAATGAATCTGCATATATGCGAAAAGACATAGTGGCTGTATAATAATTAGGTGACAGAATAAAAATGTATTCGAAAATCATGAATGCAGTTATAGCTGATAACAACCCAATCAATATCAAAGTATCTTTTATTAACGGAATTATAATCATTCTTTTTATTTGACTTTCGCTTGCACCATCTATTTTTGCGGCTTCCAATATGCTTTTATCAATAGATAATATCGAAGATAAAATTATTATTACATTACTTCCAAACGTAGAAAAAATAAGTATAAAACTTATTGCAGGAATTGACGTATACCATTGACCAAACCAATTTATAGGAGTTATTTTTACTAAAGATAAAAGCCAATTCATAGGGCCTTCGAATTTAAATATCCATTGCCAAGCTTGAGAAATAATAATTCCTGATGATAATACTGGAATATAGGTTATTATCCTAGTATTATCTAACCAATGTTTTTCCATATTATAAACCCATAATGATATTAATAATGAAACTATTATTTGCCCCGGAACTAGAATTATTACATATATTAGACTATTTGATATTGATAATAAAAAATCCTTACTTGTAAATATTGATAAGTAATTATCAATTCCTACAAAACTAGAAGTGATAAAATTGGTTTTATGTAAAGATAAAGAAAAAACCTCGACTAGAGGCCATAAAGTAAAGAGTATAAAAAAAATCAATGTAGGTATGAGCAATATTTTTTTCAAATTATTCCCTTCTAAAATATTTCTTTTGCATCATATAATATTTGCTTTTTATGAATCAACAATTCTTTTCTCATATTATCTGTTCCACTGTTCCCCTTAAACAACATTCCATAATCAGTATAACTTGCCATTTCTCTATTCCGTAACGGTCCAGCTCTTTCCCCATATTTATCCCAATTAGCAGGGAATATTTTTAATTTAATATCTAATAAATCAGCCATTTCTTCGCCAAAAGCATCAGCGCCTTTAGCTCCACCAGATACTATTTCAGTAATATTAAAATCTTTTACTAAATGTCTAACTATTTTATAATCATTTTTACTTGGAACAAAATCTCTTCCTCCAGCAATAATACACTTCAAATTATATTTTCCCTGTAAAAATAAACTTTAATCTATTAATAAAATTACCATTAGAGATTACCTTATAAAAATCTATTTCATCACGTAATTTTATAATTTCTTTATCCAGTTCATGGATTGTTTTATTATATTTTTCATCTATTTCTTTAATAATAAAATCTTTTGTATAATATTTATGTGAATTTAAACGAAAAGGATTTAAATCAATATAAATTACTGGACATTGATCCTTGATCTTTTTTAATTCTTGCCAATTTTCCAAAGAATCTTCTTTTATAAAACTTTGTAATTTAATATATTCATCACTATCCATTTCAAATGTTACTTTAGCCATTATTTCCTCCAATATTATCAAGTTTATTTTGTAACAAATCTATATTCATTTTTAATCTTTCTATTTTATTATAATTATCTCTATTTAGAATGCATAAAACAATAATAGCAATAGTAACAGTAATATTAAAAACCATTAACATTTATTTCCTCCAATATTCCATAATTTCTTCTATTGTCAATTTTCTTTTTGATCCATATTTATATCTTGGTATTCCATCTATTTTTCTAAATTTAAATAAATTATTCACTATATCATAAATATTGTATCTGTCATAAACCTTTTTATAGTTTCCATTGTCACTTACTTCGCTATTTCTTACTTTTTTATTTGCTAAATGTTTCCCTAATTTTCCATATCCACCTTGCTTAATTATAGGAACTTTCTTTTCGCTTCTGCTCATTAGTTCCCTCCTTGAAAAAGACAAGGCGGTTTTTATAGGTTTCTCCACCGCCAAACCTTCGCTTATTACTTCTTCACTTTCGACAATGCCTTTTCATATTCCTTGATAGCGTTTTCTGGAGTAATCTTGAAATTAAAAAGCTTTTGCAAAATAGGGAACTGTAAAGCGCGCCTTTCGCTAAACCGGCCATCAGTTAATCCAGCATCATAGATACCATATTCAGAAGCGATCTTTGTAGTTAACTTTACATTTTTATCCGTAGAAGGAATTACGTCAACACGATTCGGAACAGTCGATTCATACTTTGCAGAAAGCCCTTGAGCCTCAGGTCCGTTTGCATATTCAACCCAACGTGCCGCAATCTCATTAGCTTTTTTATCAGGTGAATTATAAACAACATATACCCCATTATTAACATACGTAGGAACACCATTGACGCCTACTCCACGAGGAAGCGGAACGAAAGTAAAATTAAACGGCTTCTTAATAATGCCCTGATCCATTCCTTGCTTTAGATACATTTCAGTCCAATTTGGGAAAAAAGTAGTAGCCGCAAGATTCCCTGAAAGCCATTGCAAACAATAATCATCATCATTTAATGTTGCGGCATTCTTAGGAACATATTCATTTTTAATTAGCAATTGATAAAATTCATAAGCCTTAGCTCCGCCAGTCTTTGCTACTACGGAATTATCATAATCTCCATTTACATAATACTTCGTCCCAAATGCAGAAAACCAATTATGCAAAAGATAATCACCAGAAGGATTGGCCGCAAAAAGCATCGTTGCCCATTTCTTTCCACCATACTTTTGCTTTACCATTTCAGCCATTTCTAAATAATCAGTAATAGTCCAATCCCATTTTACCGTATATCCAATTTCATCCATGATATCAAGGTTAATGCACATGGCCTGAGCCCCGCCATATTGAGGGATACCTAAAAGCTTTCCCTTAAACTTATATGGATCAAGCACACCTTTATTATATTTATCTAAATCGCGAACATATTTATTTAGATCAAGCGCAAAATTAGCATCCATATATTTCCCAGCCCGAACGGTAGAATCCACATAAACATTAGGCGGGGTTCCTGCGGCTAACTGAGCATCCATCGTCATAGTAGAACCTGCCGTGACATCAATAATAGAATAAACGATTTTAACATCAGGAAAATCTTTCTTTAGCTTTTCTTCCGCAATCGTATAAATAGTTTTCCCATCATACGGTGCAGGAAGACCACCAGTCAAAATAGTAATTGTTTGGGCGGTTAGTCCAAAACAAATACACAAAAGAATCATTCCAATAAAAATCCTCTTCATCATCATTCTCCCTTAAACATTATTATTTTAGACTTACATACATAAGCCTTTAATTTTCTAAATATATAAATAAACATTCCTAAAATTTTTTGCCTTATATTAATCTTATAATTACTTTGTATTAAATCCAATTTTTCTTTATCGTATTCAAACATTTCAAATATAACCTTATTTTTCAATATCTTTTCCTAACTGTATTTCAAAATACCATTTAATCCATTGAATTGTAATATGAAAATGCCAAGGTTCACCATAAAAATGCTTATGAAAATAAACATCTAAACAAGGAAGAATATCTATCTGGTATTTAAACTTTCCATATCTAATCATTTGCATATTATACTCCTTAAAAACCAAACTCTCCACCAACATAAATAGATCCATCTTCTTCATCATCAGTTACAATATTCAAATGATACAACGATTGTCCTTCTTTAGATTTTTTATTAAATTCAAAACAAGGAGTGAATATTCTGCTTTTTCTAAAACATAAACTTTCCTTCCAATATCTAATTGTATTTTTTTGGTTTAAAGTATAATTCATTTCTATTTGATTCATTTTATACTCCATTAACAAAACTATCAATTTCTTCTTTGCTTTTCAAAAAACTATCTTTATCAAAAAAGCCTTCATTACATTTAGTACAATATAACCCTTCTTGAATAAAACTTTTCTTTTTACCTAATTTATTTGTATATTCATTTTGCCTAGTTTCAAACACTAATTTCCCACCACATTCAGGACAAATTTCCATATTATATTCTCTCCTTTACTTTAGATACATAATATTTTTTGCCATTAATCTCTTCTTTAACTTTTTCAACTTCAAAAACTTTATCAGAAATATCTATAAGATTTTCACTCCCTAATGAATTATTTACTAATATAAATTGCAAATTAAGCTTTTTAGAAAGATTCTTTATTACTTCAAAACCTAATCTATTTAATTCTAATGGTTGTAAGTTTTTCAATGGTTCATCTAAAATAATAACGTTATCAGTTTTTCCAATTGACCATAACGCAATACGAAGGGCGAACGCAATTAAATCAGAAAGCCCTCCCCCGTTTTGTAACAAAGGTTTTCTTTCATAACCATTTTTAGTTTTTATTTTTAATTCTGCTACGGTTCTATTATTTGATATTTTAAAATCAATAATAAAATCATATTCATCAGGGAACACTGCGTCAATAGCTAATTGCATTATTGGTTCTAAATTGTATTTAAGTTTCTGTTGTGTTTGCTGTGCAATAGCTTGTATAAATATCTGTGCCTCTTCTATTGCTATCATCGTTTTTGATAATTCTAATAATTTATCATCTATATTTGACTTTCGTTCAATTAACGATTCATACTTACCTTTGTTTTTGAGAAGTATATTTTGATATTCTTTTATGTTAGTCATTTATCTATAGTTAAAAACATATTATTGGGTAAAAGCTTCTTTACTTTTTCAAACAAATCAATATCGGCATTATTAACAATTGTTATTTCGTCATTCATCAATCTTATACAAATCTTTTTTTGTTCACTATCATAACTAATAGTTAATATATTATTAAAATTAATATAAGTAGATTTCATAATTGGCTCCAATCTGTCACAGCATCCAATTTCGTCATTAATTTATCACGCTTTTCCTTGTCAGACTCGATTTCAGATTCAAGTTCAATTAACTTGCTTTCTACTTCCTCTTGCGTAGAAATATCAAATGACTTTTTCCATTCTTCTACAATTTTCTGCTTGGCTCCTTCGGCCATATCGCGCTTTTTTGTGGCAGATACGATGGAATTTTTTATCGATTCAAACTTAGCGATAGTCATTTAACCTTCCTAACGTCATAGTCTAACCATGATTCTCTTTCCTCATTATAAATCTGTTCTGCTTCATCTTCATCTTCAATATTATCTTCTTCCATAATTTGCTCAATATCTCTTAATCCATGTAATCCTGCATAAGAATCATATTCTTGACAAGCCATTTCATAGGCATAAGTATTAGCTTCGTCTTCATTTTTAGCATCGATGATTTCTTCATCTTTATATTTAATTCCACCAAATCCACCACCTAACCCATACCTAATAGCAAATTTAATCATTCATTTTTCCTCCTTTTCCTCACATAAAAATCTAATCATCTTTACAGTATCCTTTGACAGTTTCTTGTTTGCCAATAACCCATTTTCTATATTTTCTAAAAAATCCAAATTGACAGATTCATTATTCCTTAACTTCTCCACGAAAGCCGATATCCTATTTTCTTTTTCGTCTCGCTCTATTATATATGAATCATCAATTATTTTTTCATCATCAGGGATAAAAATTTGTTCAATCGTTCCTTTATCAGTATCCACATAATAGATAGAAGACGAATATTCCTTTTCATCGACCGATCCGCGATACATTGCGCCAGGATTGCAAACTGTCCTTCCTTTTCTTTCATAAATAAAACTCCTATGCATATCTCCGGTAAATATCCATTTTGCATTAGGGTATTCATTTAACAAATCATTAGCGGTAACGGCATTTACATTAGGCGGAATAGTCTTGCTATTCTCAAATGTCAATCTATGAATAAATAATAGTCCTGTTTCCTTGCCTTTCAATTCCTCATTGAAATGTGCATATTTCCCTATATCATCAAAATACTGTATCCGCTTATCACCACTTTTTACTATCTTATCAATTATTCCAAATGACGATTCTGCCATATTATCTATATTGTGATAAAGGAGTGAATGATTACCTGCCAATATCCTTATACCAGCATTTACAGAAAAAGCAAACTCTAAAAACATTGAAACAATAATACTTGGTACTCTGGCAGTATCAAAGATATCACCTAGATCGAATACTGGACATTTTCTTTTATTCGCTTCATCGGCAATAAATTGTAATAATCTTTTTTGTGTTCCTAGCCAATCTTCATCTTGACGACATCTTGGAAGGAGAAGCGTAAGATGCTTATCGCTTGAAGCTATGAATTTCATTTATCTTTTTATTCCAAAATCACATTTTCTAATTTTGCACATTCTTCCTTGCCCAGTTTTATCGTGGAATACTATTCCTTCAATATCTAATTCAGGATCAGAAAAATATTTT
>Ga0172380_10000662_pt1 | contig 63662 bp, 89 predicted proteins | sample Leawe162metaG_FD_119747 | JGI IMG/M metagenome (GOLD analysis project Ga0172380, IMG submission 119747) | Leachate microbial communities from a municipal landfill in Southern Ontario, Canada - Leachate well 162 metaG | ecosystem: Engineered > Solid waste > Landfill > Unclassified | place... | reverse complement strand
GTTCGTAACGGAAGTCACGTCGCCCAACTGGATATAGCCGTCCAGCGCGTTGACTTCGGTCACGTTATAGATGCCGCCCAACTGGCGAGTTCCGGTCGGATCGGCCACGAGCAAGCTGGGGATGTTAAGCGGACCTTTCACGAACAGTCCGGCGTCCAGCGGGTTCGCGAACCGAATTTGACCGTTGTCGCGAACATAGCAGTTTTTCAGCACGTTCAGGTTATCCGCGACCGGCGTGCACGGGATCGCTTCCACCGTCGCGTCCGTATGCTGGAGGAAGATCGTGTAACTGATTCCGGACTTCCAAACGACTTCTTGCGAAAGCGAAAGCTGGAGCACTTCCTGGTCCCACACTTCGCCGTCGTAAACGTCCGCGCGAGTATTGTCCGCGACCAGAACACGGTCGTGCGCGAGTAGCATCGCCGCTTCCTGAGTCGCTTCGAACTCAACGAGTACGTTTTGGAAGAGCACCTTATGGTACGAGCGCCAAGCGTGCCACGTCGCTTGCTTATAGTTCCGGATGCCGATGGTTTCGATTTTCTTCGTCTTGACGCCGGTCTGGTCTTCCGGAATGAAGTACGTTTCGATTGAGTCGTCAGCCGGATTGACCCATTCCATCTGGATTGAGTCGTGGTCGTTATGTGCCGCGAAACGAATGGTGCGCGTTTCCGTTCCTGGAACTTTATTCCGATGGTTGAAGATTAGAACGCTGTCTGAGGTCGCCATTTCCGGCTTCCACTTGATCTTATCGCCCTGGCGATACGCCGTACAAAATGCGGCGTTCGCTATCGAGGAAGCGACTTCTTCAAACGAGACGTTGTTATTGTCGAACGTGTAGCAGAACTCGATTGCCTCGTGGACTTCTCCGAAATACTGATAGATGGTTTCGCACGCCGCGAAGATGTTGTAAAAGTCGATTTCTTCGTCTGGGCGATTTCCAAGGAAAGGGTCCTTCGCGATAGCGCAAAAGATTTGTCCCGCGTGCTTCGTCGGCTGGAGGTCCGGAGCGTAGATCGGAGTGGTGTTCGGATACGTTCCGGTGAAGCCGGTGATGATCGGTATCTTCCGGGTGACGAGACAGTTCAACTGACGTTCTTTGACCGACAGAGCGCCGTCCGTCGCGTACGTCTTTGTTTGGACGGTCGTACAGTTCCCGAAGTTCGTCCGCGTCTCCGGAGCGATCATCCAGACTTCTTTCCACTTGACCGTATCGACCACCTGTCCCTGGAACGCGGTGTCTTTCGCCGTAACGCGCCGGCAATAGATAATTTGTCGCCCAGGATAGGTCAGACCGACCACGCGCGTGATCGCGACGGTATCGCGATTGATCGCGGACCCGGTTAGAACTTGGCTGGCGTTTTGAACCGGACGGCCGGAGATTGGAATGCCGTTTTCGTCGCACGAATAGAGCGCCAGCGTGACTTCGACTTGCTTTCGCTTCTGGTCCTTTCCGTCGTCAGTGTAAAGTCCGTTTTCCGCGATGAAGTTCGAATACACGTGCGTCATTTCGGGATTATCGAGGAAGAACGGCCCAATCCAGTTCGTTCCGTTCGCGCGCAAGTTCGCGTTACCAGGAATGACCCAGTCGCTTGGGAAGAACCGAAGGCGTTCCCACCCGTACCGAATGGACGCCGGGTTCGCAAGAACAATCTGTGAAATCGAAACCGAAACGATGGTGTAAACGCCGTTCAAATCGACATACGACGTTTGGGGCGCGGAATAGAAAGTGTCAGTGGCGTACTCCGAACGGTCGTTCAGATATTGCGTCAGGAAGCTCCAATTCGCGTTGACGTACAACTTATCATCGGTCACTTCTGAAATCGTATACGTTCCGTCGAAGTTGACCGTTTGCGTATCGCCCGTGTGGGTCTGTTGGATCGTGACCGTGACGAACTTCGAATAATCCTTGATGTCGTTCCATTCCAGAGAAACTTCGTCCGGATTATCCAACTGCCAATAGTCGGATGAGTTGTTGAACGATGTCGCCTGATACGTTTCGGAAAGCGTCGTGAAGTATTTGGTCGAGCAGTCCGCGATGATAATATCATCGCCAACGTTTACGTCATCGAAGTTCCCCGCGAACGTCCGAATGATTCCGCCTTCTTCAACGCGATACGATCCGGTGAAGCCGCGTACGTCAAAAGTCGCGTACCCCCAATTGGTCTGGTTAACATAGTTCCAATCGGCTTGGACCAGGTGCGGGTCTTCTAGCGTGAGCGTGGTCGAAGTCTTCGAAAGGACTTTGTATGTCCCGTTCAGGTTGTATGGAATATAGGCGTCCACGAGCGCGAAGTTTTTATTCGTGCGGAAGTCGAGCGTTTCCGCCGGATGGTCCGCCGCGAAATAGATACGGCCGTTGCTCCGGAAGCGAGCCGAACCGGTCCACGTTACGTTCTGCGTTTTCTTCGTCAGCGTCGTGGACGAACTCGAAACCGTGACTGTATCGCCCGCGCTAAAATAGTTTCGCGGGTTGTCGTTCTGCCACTGGATATAATCGTTGCCGCCGTTGTGATAGTATCGAGCCGGTTGGTTCGTCGTGAACGCTTCGCGAGCGCCCCAATACGTCGCTCCGGTGATTTCGATTTCATCGCCCGCGAAGAACAAGTCAGAGAAGTTGAAGCCAACGCCGTTGTCGATTTTATCCGGCCAGCGGAAGCGGAAGTTTCCGGGGCTGGACGCGGACGCGGCGTTAGGCGGACGAAGTTCCTGGCCCACGACCTGTTCGACGCGACGCGAGCGCCGGAGCGGTTCGTTGATCGTTGTTCCGACTTGGAAGAACGGTGAGCCGTTGTTCGGACTAAAGCCGGGTCCGTAGAAGCCTGCGGCAGCACCGGGAATTTGCGACAGAAGCGTCGCGCCGTCGCGAACGTCGTGGATCGCGTATTCGCCGCGACCAACGCACATATAACTGATTTCGACTTCCTGGTTGTTCTCATAAATCTTGTATGATTCCGCGATCATGTCCGGGACCGCGCGAACCGTTCCGAAGATGTCCGGGATGCGGCCGTTGATCCGAGGCTTGTTCGAGCGGTTCGAAAGTTCGTTGTTGGGCGAACTATCCTGAAGGTTGCGTGAGTCCGTCGCGACCGGCGGGACCTGCGGCGCGAGTAGAACAACGACAGCAACAAGCGCGACAACGACAACGAGCGCGATGATAATACCAATGAACCCTTCCGGGTACACGACAACGTAGATGTCGCCTTCCAAGTCCTTGAGCCGAGCGACGGAGTGCTCATCGAACGGGGTAACGTCGTGCTGTTGGTCTACCTTTTCGTGATATACGCGAGCGCCGTCCGGCCACGACGGAAACTGCTCCATAAGGAACTCAGGAAGGTACTGAATATCATCGTGGACTTCCCAAGTACCGGGCTCCAGAGGATCGCGCGAGATAATAACACGACACGTCATTTGTACCACCTCAGTTCCTTGTAGCCAACCGCAACTTCGTCCAGAGCTTGGTACACAACGTTTCCTTGGGGCCGCAAATGCAGTACGCGACCGCGTACCCAAATGCCGATATGAGACATCACGTTAGGCCGGATGAAGACCACAAGGCAAGGGTCTTCGGGCTTTTCGATCCGCTCCGTAACAACCGTGAGCCGTTCCTTGAAGGCGATTTCTTCGAACCGCTTTATATCGTCTCGCGCTATAGTTGGGAAGTCGCGTGACCCAATATCTTTCCCGGTGTGGTCTTTCCACACGTCCCGAACGAAATCCCAACAGTTGTATGTCCGCCAGTTGAACTCGCGGCCCATATAGTCGTCAATTCGGATCATACAAATCCCCGAAGCGACGGAAACCGGGTGAGCGAGTACACTTCGCCGGTACGGGTAAGGTTGAGCCCTGGAGCGCGAGCGTCGAAGGTCGCGCCTTCCTTATCGAACGCGATGGACTCAATTTCGAGCCGGACTGGCCCATATAGCGGGGCCGATAGGTCGTCTGATCTGTAAATCCGATATTTGACTGTGGGCTTGACCGATAGTCCGCCCGGTGCGGTCATAACCAAGTCGAGTTCTTTCGGGAGAACTTCGCCCAAGTCTCCGAAGGTGATCGAAAGGAAGAAATCCAAGTCATCGCGAGCGTGGTGCGGCACGAGCTTCATCGGGTAGTATTCGAAGAACACGGAGCCGCCCGTTTCCACGAACGCCGTTAAGCCGCCGACCGCGTTCCGCACGAGCCGGTAGACCTTGCTGAACGCGGGGTGGCTGATTTCGATAGTCTCCAGCTGAACGACCGAAGACCGGCTTTCGAGGAAGTATTCAGCATACCGGGTGTCGCGATAGAGTTCGACTTCATCCGTATCCACGGAGATATCAAACTCAGCCATGGCGATATTGAGAAGCGCCGCCGCTTCCGAAGGCGAATAAGCCGGGTTGGCCGCGATGACTTGAAGTTCAGCCAGCGTTGCCGGCGGTACGGTCTTTTGTACCTGTTGTTTCTTCTTTTTCTTCGCGCCGCCCATGGATCACCCTGAAATATCTAACGCCGTCCCGAAGGTGCTCCGGGATCGGTTCGTGGACCACCACTTTATTTTCTTTCGATAGGTGAAGCAAGCGACCGTTGGTCCAGGTTCCGACGTGGGGCAGATCGTACTGGGCGGTCATTAGTACAACACACGGGTCTTCCGGTTCGCGGACTTCCTCCAGTATCGAGCCCAGAAGGCGTTCAAGTTCTTTATCGAGCCCCATCCGAGCTTCGGACAGGGTCAACTTTTTCGGGGTCAAATCGCCCAAGTCCACCCCGGCGTAGTCCAGCCAAACGTCCCGGAGGAAGTGGAGGCAGTTATACGTTCGGAGGGTGAAAGTCCGGTCGGAATAGGCGTCTGGGTTTATCATTTCATGTTCGCGGGCATTGTAACGTTGACGAGTATCCCCAGGAAGTTATACGCCGAACTTCCTTCGGGGCCAAATCCTTCGTACGTCGTCACGAGCCCTTCGTCAAACTGTTCGTCTCCAATGCCGGGGTGGACTTCTAGCTGGACCTTGACGACGTACGCCCGTCCGCGATTTTGCGTCACGCGCCACGTCCCGGGAATCATTCGGCATTCGTATTCTTCGATGCCGGTCCCGTTGAGGATTAGATCCATGCGGAAAAGTTCGGTGCCGTCCTTCGTTACGCGACGGAACGTCTGGAGGTATTGGAAGTCTTCCTGTTCGACGGTCCACTGAACGTCGGCTTTCCAAACCGCGTTCAGAAGGTCGCGCCGGACGCGCCCCATCCCACCGTCCAGCTTGGCGTAAACCTGACGCGGACCTTCGGACGCCGCGTATGACTGTTGGTCCGGGAGAAGGTTGAGCTTGTACAACTATTCCTCCGTGTTACCGAACGTGACCGGAGCCGGTGGTGCGACATATTCTTCGGGTTCGAAGTTCGCGACAATGTTCGCGTAGTTGTTCCCTTCGTCTTCGGGAATAACTTCCAACTGGATTTTCACTTCGAAGCTCAGACCGCGAACTTTCGAAAGCCGCCAGCTTCCCGGCTTAAAAATGGCGACGTATTCGACAAGCTCATGCGAATCAACCAAGAGGTCGATGAGAAACGGATCGGAGCCCTTGTTGACCTGATTGTAGAACGCTCGAAAATACTGATATTCGTACGGACTAAGGGTGAACTGGCACTCCACTTCCATCGCCGCGTTTAGAAGGTCGCGCCGGACGCGAGACGCGCCGCCGTCCAGCTGCGTGCTGACCACGGTCTTATCTTCTTTGACCTGGTAACTATTTTGATCAGGTTTCAGCAGGAGCTTCAGCATTAGCGTTTCCGATGTGCTGTCGTATTGCTTGAGATACCCTTAGAAGTCCGGCTGTTCGGGTTCCGGAGGTCCTGAGCGACAACTTCCGCAGCTTCGCGCCGGACGATCCGCCGCGCAATGATCTCAATGTCCTGTTCGCCCAACGGACGAACTTCGAACGCCGCGTCAGGGATTTCGTTCGTGATCGAGACGTTCACCGGAGCGGCCGTCGCTGCCGCCGCGACAAACGGGGTCATTGGGTCCTTACCGGCGTTGATCGCTTCCAAGAGCGACCGGTGACGCTTCGTCGCGTTCGCGTTGATAACGAACTCCTGACCGTGGACCACGCCCGCGACATCGGACGTACCGATGGCACCGGTGAAGCCGCCTTCGGAGAAGCCGCCCATGCCGCCGAACAGCGATCCGGCCAGACCCGCGAGCAGAGAGAAGATCGAACTAATGCCTGTGCCTGCTGCGGCCGCGTTTGCGCCACCCGTAGCCAGCGAGGCCATAGCCGCCGCCGGAGTATAGGCCGCAGTCAGGGCTCCAGCCTGCGCCACGCCTGTGGCCGTCTGCGCCGTCATTAGCGTTTGGCCGAGCGTCGCGTTCAGGACCATGTTAAGTCCCATCTTGACGAGCGAGCCGATAAGCTGCGACAGGATGGACTGTGCGACGCCGCGAATTTGTTCCTTGAAGCTCTTTCCGAAGACGATGGACTGCGCGATAGCGTCGCCAATACCGTTGACGAGCGTTCCGCCGGGGCCGAAGATTTTCCCGACTTCGGTTCCCATCTGGCCCATACCGTTCTGCGTCGCCAGCTTCATCTTCTCCATCTGGATCGCGAAGCCGTCCGCGAACGTGGTCGCTTCGGGAAGACCGTTGATGAAGTTTTCCCGGAGCTTGAGGAATTGCTGGTTGTACTGGTCAACGTTGATCGCGCCTTCGTTCAGGAGCGCGTTGAGCGCCTGGATTTGATATCCATACTCCTGCTCCGGTCCGACGATTTCGGTCAACAGCGCCCGCTTCCGCTCCAACTGGGCGTTGTTCTCCACAGCCGTTGCGATCTGGTTCTTTTCTGAGTCCGTGAGTTCGCGCCGGAGCTTGTTCGCGATGTCCAGCTGTTCGTTCAGGATTTTGTAGGCGTCGCCGGTCGCGAGCCCAAGCTGCTGCTCGCGCTGAAGTTCGTTCAGATAGTCTCCGAACTCTTTCGGCTTCCGTTCTTCGTCTTCGGCCGCGCCACCGCCGATTGTTACCGCGCCTTGCTGCGCGGCCTGGAGCTTCGCGGCCTGATTCGAAAGGAAGGCAATCCGTTCTTCCTCCATCCGCGAAATCGCGCGGTCATTTGAGTCTTCAAGGATGCGGTCAAGTTCCTTTACCGCGCCGCCGCCTTCGGCCAAGTTCTCCTGGAGCTTTTCGGAGAACGTTTTGCCGAGCCGGTCCGCCGCGCCTTCAACCGTAAAGTCGAGAGCGCCGGAAGCGATAGCCGTGAAGTCACCGCTCAGAAGTTTCGAGACGAAATCGCCCAGAAGTGAGAGCGCCTTATTGATGAACGTGCCGATCATATCCCACATTGCTTTGAGGGCTTTGATAATCACGTCCACGAGCGCCGGAAAGAGCAGCTGCCAATCGTCCGTAATGATTTCGCGAGCCGTCTTGAAGACCGCGATGAAGTAATCAATACCGCCCGCGACGGACTTCAGCATGTCCTTGAAGGACATTTCCGTGACCTTGAACGACTTGTCCGCGCCTTCTCCGAACGACGGCCAGAGACGAACGACAAACTCAATCATTGAACTGAACGCCGTCTTAATCCGCTCCCAAGCGGACAGCGCCACGTCGCGATAGGTCACGAGCGAGTTCTGGGCGATGGTCGTCTGGTCGCCCATCGTTATCATCGCGACACCGAGGATGCCGATGATTTTCGCGACTGAGAAGAACGTCGAAGCGATACCGCCGATGACCGTGACCGCCGCCGAAATCGAAGCCATGGCCGTACGGAACGCGAGCGCGAGCCCGCCGCCGACCACCGTCGTAAGAAGTCCAGCCGCGCCGCGTACGAGCGAAAGCGGATTGAGAAGCGTGAGCGCCGCCGTACCAACGGACGCGAGCCCGCGAGCGAAGCTCAGCAGGGTAATGTTCGAAAGGCTCTTGAACGCGAGCGCGCCCGCGAGCGAGCGAAGAATACCCATGAGGCCGGTCGCCACCGTTCCGATCCGCGTGAACGTCGCGGCCAATCCGGAGAAGACGCTCAACACAGCGCTTCGGCCCAAGACCGCGAACGCGATAGAAAGGTTCATGATCGCTGTCGTAAACGCGACCACCGGAGCGACGGCCAGGACGCGAATGAAATCGAGCAATCGGCCGATAACGATTTCCAGACCGTACCGGACCAGCGTGATGCCGAGCGCTGTCGCGAGCGTCGTGACCGCTCCCAATAGAATTTTGATATTGTCGGCCACGTACATCATCGCCTTCGCGATGTTTTCCGACGCGCCAAGCGTCGCGTCCATTTGGCCGATAGCTTCGCCAAGTCGCGTTTTGATAACGCCCAAGGCCTGCTCCATCGTGGGAGCGAGCGCGTTGAAGTTCTCCGTCCACTTGGCGCGGATGTTCTCAACGGCTTCGATAACCTCCATGGAGGAAATCTTACCTTCCTGGACGAATTTCTTCAGCTGGAAACGAGCGATGCCGAAGCGTTCCGCGATAGCGTCCGCGAGGATCGGAAGCTGTTCGAGGATGGAGTTGATTTCTTGCCCGGAGCCCTTGAAGTTCGCGCCCAACGCCTGACCGAATTGGACGAGCGCCGCCGTCGCTTCCTGCGTACTCGCGCCGGAGAGAACAACGGACTTGGTAAGTGTATCCACGAACGAAAGCGTGTCCGACGTACTCCGGCCGGCAGCTTTAAGAACGACCGCGAACCGCTGATAAACCTGAGCCACGCCGTCCGCCGCGACGCGGTTCCGCGATGCGATGTTGAAGAGTTCGTTCTGGACCAGCTTGAGTTCGCCTGCGCCCTTCGTAACGGTCCGGAGCCGGTTCGTCAGGTTCGTGTAGCTATCGACCAGACGCGCCAACGCAGCGATGCCTGTACCCGTTGCGAGGCCGGCAAGCGCGTTCTTTAGACGATTGGTCTGAGTGGCGGACCGTTCGGCCGCGTCGCCAATCTGAGCGATTTGGCGAGATACCGTCGGAGCGCCGCGTTCAGAGACGACAATATCAATACGTTCTGTCGTCATCTTACCTCACAATGCGTGCGTTCCGAATGTGAGCGATTGCTGTCTGAACCGCCTTTTCGACAAAGTTCGCCGGAGCCTGCGCCGACCAACCTTCGTTCAAGCGCCCAATATAGTTGACGTTGTTGGATATGTAAATTGTCGCGCCGGGAGGCCGGGTCGCGATAGTTTGCCGACCGGCCGTGAGGGTCGCGCCGCCGGTCTTATCCAGTCGCTCGATTTCGGACGTGATCGGATTAAAGATGTTGACTTGCCAATTCCCGCGAGCGCGTCCGGTATCGACCGGCGTCGATGGGATCACGGTCGCGAGAATAAGGCCAGCCGCCCGATTGACGGAAGCCGTTGTGTTCGCCGGGATGTCCCGCGCGATTGCCTTGATTCGTTTCGCGAAGCGTTCCGGCGTCATGACTTACCTTTCGCGGGTTTAGACTTAGACGACGTGGATGCCTTTGACTTCCTTCTTACGTGTCCCATGTACGCTTCGTCTAGTGCTGAGACATAGTATTGGAGGTCTTCGGCCTGCTCCATGTCGAAGTCAAACGCGCGAGCGTAGTCCATAATGGCGGTGAACGGAATAGGTCCGTCGCCCCATCCCGGTCTACACGCCACGAGGTCCATGAACGCCATATAGTACAACTCCAGCCCAAGCCGGAGTTGGGGTGCGTCAGCAATCTTTGGAGGCAGTTTCCCGACCTTCAAAGATTGCTGAATCAACATCTTTTCTGAGGGGCCTTGCTCCAATTCATAGAGCAAGACATCAGTTAGTTTCCCGCGTTAGCGTCCCGGAGGGCTTCGCGGAAGTTCGCCGCTTTGTTGGCCTGTTCCTGGATGTCCGAGAAAAGTTCCGGGACTTCCTCAAGGATCGCGATGATGGTCTCAACGTTCGGCTTTCCAATTTCGCCGTTCGGGAGTTCCATCCCAACAATCCACTTGCCTTCCGCGTCCTTGATGTTCCAGTCGAGGATAACGGCTTCAGCGAAGACTTCCCGCATCAGACGTTCGGCAATCGCCGGGTCCATCGTCTCCGTCTTGATCGCCCGCTGATAGGGCCGGGTCTTCGCTTCCAACTTACGAGCAAAAGACTTGTTCGAACCGCCTGAGCGCGCGATCTTTACGCGAAACGGACCGTAGTCAAGCCAAATGCCGGTTTCTTCCAGACTGCGATCCGTCTGGAAATTCGTGTACATAGATTTGGTCATCGGAGTTCCTTTTGCCCGTGGAGAGTGAGAAGCGCGCCAGGTGCCCGTTACCTGGCGCGACTTCCTTGGTAAGTCTTACTGCGCGGCATCGGGCAGGTAGTCATAGAAGCCGAGCAGGAGCGTGTAGCCGTAGGCACCCTTGGCTCCGTTGAAGCCCAACGGGAGGGTGATCGGCTGATCTTGTTCGAGGTTCGCGCGGCCTTCGCCCAGAGTGATGAGCGGAAGGTCGATGACGACGCCGGTATTGCCCTTGGCGAAGATCATGTCCAGCGTGACCGAAGCGTTGTCGCGGACGGCTTGGAGCGCCGTAACGTCAACGAAGTACGCCGTCATGGTTCCTTCGACGGAGAACGAACCGGCCGTCATGTCCGAAGCGCCGATGGTACCAATGACCTTGTTCGGGGTCACGTTGTTCGATACCGTCATTGTCGCTTCGGTGATGTAGGCGAACAGAGCCGAAGGATTTTCGGACGCTTCGTCAATAATCGACATCTTGATGCGGCTGATGTCGTTCGACGTGTTGTATGCGTCCGTTTCCACGAGCGCCGGACGCGCGCCGGACTTGACGCCGGTTGCGGCCGTACGGAGTTCGTGGTCCATCGAGATAAAGCTGAGGTCCAGCGTCATCTTATCGGCCGTTGCGAGGTTCCAAACCATTTCGTTGGGGACCGATCCGGCCAGGTATTCCGACTGGACTTCGTTCGGGTTGTCCGTATTCGGGACGCCCAGCGACCGCTCCAGGTTGTAAGTACGACGCTTGATGAGCGTGCCGACTTCGTTGATCAGGATGCGGCCGATGAAGAGCCGAACCGTCGAAGTCGTGTTGGCTTCCACGACCATGGTCGTGTCGCTCTTGTCGATTTCGATGTAACCGGCGGCAATCGACTTGACCCGCTTCCAACCGTTGTTCGCGGCGTTCGTGAACTTGTGGCCGGAGCTATCGCCGCCGACGAAGATCCATTCACCCGGGATCAGGCCCAGATCAGTGAAGTCCAACGTCGTGGAAGTGATGCGCGGCAAGTCGCCGGAAACGTTCACGTCAAGGTCGCCAACGTCAGCCTGGACGCCGACTTTGACGAGCTTCGCGCCGGAAGGCGGGTTGCTTTCGTCAACGAGGTTCGTGGCGACTTCGACCTTGGTCCCGGCTGTGACCGTTTCGACCAGGTGGACGCCGTTGTTCGTCGCGGAAGCGAAGCCGGAGCCCTTTACCAGATCGCCGGCAGCGAAGACATCGAGGCCGGACGCGGCGTTGAAGCTGTCGTCAGAGGTCGCGACCGACGTGAAGAGGTCCACGCCGTATCCGCCGAACTCCGGCTTCCGCCGAAAGTCTGCGTACATGAAGCCTTGGAGAAGGTCTTGAATGTTGGTATACGTCAAGTCGGTGTTGAAGCCGCCCTGAGCGTCCAAGTCGGTGATAACACCCTTCTTGCGCTGACGGTCGTCACTGATCGGGGTACGAGCGAGGGTGGTGAGGTTACCGCCGAAGTCGTTGTAAGAGTTCGGTTCCAGAGGCCACCAGACGGGTGAACCGGGAAGAACCTTCGGCACCAGGCTTTCTTCAGCATACCGAAGGCCTGTAACGTTAGAGTCAATTTTATTGACCAACGGCATGTTGTGTAGCTCCTGAGTTTACTTCGCTTCGTTGTACTCGAAATCAGCGGTCACGTTAAGCTGGAACCAGCCGCCGTCCGGACCAACTTCCCGGATACGAACAGCACGAAACCAAACGCCGTTGGGCGTCGATTTGCCTTCCAACGCATCGGCCACCACTTTAGCTAATTGATACGCCCGGGTCAAGCCTTCCCCGCGTGGTGTGAAAATTTGGACCGTCAACAGTCCGTCCCGGCCGAATAGCCGCTGACCGATTGCGTTGGTGAGCGTTTCCTGTTCGCCGCGATTATGACGAAGGGTGAGACGCGCCCAAGGCAGCTTCGTCTCCGGAGGTCCGTCCGTCGGCATATCGTCGTAAACAAGCGGATATGTGGGATTTGCCGCCACCCAAGCATCGGTGACGATCTTCATCATATCGTCGCGAGCCTGGAGAAACGTGCAGCTCATTCACCCACTCCGATAAACCAAAGCACGGCCAAGTCGCCGGGTTTAAGCGCCGACATTCCCGTGATCGTCCAATACTGATTGCCGTCCTTGATCTGGTGATACTTCCGAAGGTCTTCGGAAGTCGCGACAACGCAGATTTGCTTAGACCGTTTCAGGAAGTCGGTCAAGTCAACATTCAAGCCGAGCTTCGACGCCGCGCCGGGTTCAACAAATAGTCCCGACGCTTCCTTCAGCGTTTCGGTTCCGACCGGGCTGGACCACGGCTTCGTTTCGTCCGTTGCGACGCCCAACTCCACGAGCGAAATCGTCCGCCCATAGTTCCGGACGGCTTTCTGCGCGAGTTCCAGGGCTTTCGAATAGTCGAAGCTCATCGCGAAGTGCTCCCGGCCGCGTGGATAAGGTCTACCAGAAGCGTTTCAGCCATCGGGTATTCGGGTGGAGCGGTTCCGCCGTCGATGTATTCGACTTCTTCACGGATCGGTCCGACCTGGTTGACCGTCTTCCGGACGTTCCGGTTGACGGACGGATCGGCCCAGAGGTCCGCGCCCAGAAGGGTACGGGCCGCAAATTCCATACAGGCTTGCCGGAGCGCGTTCGGAACGGGGTCCACCGCGTACCCGTCATTTGTAAAGACGCTCTTGCGCGGCCATCCTAGTGGCTGCGCAGGGTCAATACGAACGCCGCGCCACCGGGTCGCATACTTCCGGTCCATGTACGAGGTCGCTTTCACGAGCGCAGCCTGGATCACTTCCGCGTCATAGTCGGAATAATCAATGTTGCGCAGCAGCCAATAGTCGAGGAACGGGATCAGCGCCGCGTAACTGTTGACGGCCGTATCAATCGGGTCCAAATCGGTTTCGCCCGTGCGGCCGTTGCTCGAAACTACCTTGAACGTCATTAGCCGACTTCCCTCTCACAGTAGTGATAGATCAGCGCGATGCCGACCGCGAGCGCCGTATCTCCGTTGCCGCGAACCATACGCGAGAACAGGCCAGTGCCCATTGCCGGAATGTCCGAGCTTACCATGCCTTGAGCCACGTCGCCGTTCGACAGCTTTTCGATCCGATAGTGAACTTCCGCGACGTTCGGGGCCACGTAGATTTCCGCGTGATAGACTTCATTGACCGCGTTCGGATCGAAGCCGGTGAGCGCGACCTTCGTCGCGTTCCCGGACCCGTCGTTATGCATGAACTGGAGCGCTGTATCGCCGGAGTCATGTCCGAAGCCCACGAGGTTCGCGAGCGTGGACGGGTTGACCGTCGTGATAAGCGCCGCGCCGTTGGACGAGTGAGCGCCGATAAATGACCGCGAGTTCGCGACCGTCGCCGGATCGGTAAAGCCGAAGATGTACGAAAGGTGATAACCGACAGCGTTGTACCACTTCGAAGAACCGCCGTCGCGCCACCCGCAAATCGCGGACGCGGTAGCCACGGAAGCGTAGTTCACGCGACCTTGACGCGTGAGAATGTCCGTGGTGGTCGGGGTTGGAGCCGTCGCCGTACCTTCGGCAGAGTTCGTGAAGCCAGACGACTGGAGCGTGGTCGAGCCAATGACTGGGTATGCGAAAGAGAACGGACGCCGCTGGAGCGCCTTGCCCAAGACGATCTTCTTGCCGCCAGAATTGATGACGCCGACGTGATCGGATTGACCGACCCGCCCGCGAAAGAGGTTCATAACACCGCTTGCCGGCGTCGCCGGAGAAGTCGAAGTGATGTCGGGGCTTCCGTCCGCGCCGTCGGCTCCGTCGGCACCGGCCGCGCCGGTCGCGCCGGTCGGACCAACGAGCGAAGTCGGTGAGCCCCAAGCGCCCGCCGCCTTCGGTCCGTAGATCGTCCAGTCACTCGTGCGAATGTAGAAGTCACCGTTGACGCCTTCGGTCGTGGGAGCGCCCGAACCGCTGAGAACGGTCTTGCCGTCGGCACCGGCCGCGCCAGCCGCACCAGCCGCTCCGTCTGCGCCGTCCGCTCCGTCGGCTCCGTTAAGATCGAAGCCGCTGGGCCACGTTCCCGAAGCCTTCGGACCGTAGATCAGCCAGGTGTCCGTCGCGATGTAGAAGTCACCGTCAGCGCCCAAGCCGTTCGACGGGGCTCCCGTTCCGTTCAGGAGGGTACGCCCGTCAGCGCCCGCAGCACCAGGAGAACCAGCAGCACCATCAGCGCCGGGTGCCCCATCGTTACCCGCAGCACCGGTTGGCCCCACGAGTGTTTGACCAGCAGGCCAAACCCCGGCAGCTTTTGGACCGTAGACCGTCCAGGTGTTTGTTGCGAGGTAGAAGTCGCCGTTGGTTCCCAGTCCATTGTCTGGGGCTCCTGTACCGTTGAGAACGGTCTTGCCGTCGGCTCCGGCTGCGCCTTGCGGTCCAGTCGCTCCGTTCGAACCGTTCGAACCATTCGCGCCGGCAGGGCCGATCATCGACACGCCGGAAGGCCATGCTCCAGCGGCCTTGGGTCCAAATAGGGTCCAGGTTGCTGTGTTGATAAAGAAATTGCCGTCCATACCCGTGCCGCCGGTCGGGTTGGCCGTTCCGTATAGAATGTTGTTAGTCGCGCCAGCGCCGTCGGCACCGCGCGGACCGGCTTCCGCGACGCCACCAACGACGATTTCGGTATCAAGTCCGGGAATGATTTCGATGTCGCTCATAGTTCCGTGACTCCCGACTTAACTTTGATCGAGCCTTCCATGACGATGGACGACGCTCCGTCGTTTACCATCACGAGGTCGTACTTGTAATTTCCAACGGGAACGTCCGCCATGACTAGGTGATCGACATTGATCAGCAGCTTCCCGTCTTCGCCGTCGGTGAAGAGTTCCAACCCAGAGCCCAAAGACAAGGACAGGACCGGGGTTGGCTCACCGACCTTCGGAAGAACGTCCATGAAGAACGTGAACTGCGAAATGTCGATGGCCGTTCCCGCCTTATTCTTGAGCGTGACGACATATCGGAAGTCGATGTTCTTCCGGACCTTGTTAAAGTTGACTGTGGAAGCCATTACGATACCTCACCGACAACTTGACCGATCCGCGACTTGCGTCCGTCGTTCATCGTGTAGAAGAAAGCGAATTGTCCCGTGAAAGCGTTATCCGGAGTGATCCGGAGTTCGCCGTCAATGAGCGCGACCGTTACGGAGCCGCAATCAATCGAAGCGCCTCCGTCCACGATCCGCCGACTATTGACGTGGGTGATCTTCAGACCGGAGCCGCGATCATTCGCGAGCACGTCAACCGTGAGAGGCGTGTTGAGCACGACAGCGACCGTATCGGGTACGGAACGCACCCGGTTCAAACGACGCCGTACCCAATCGCCCATCCGGCTCATGACGCAGCCTTCTCCATTTCTTCGCGACGCCGCTTTTGGGCCGCGAGATAGTCCATGATGTCGTCTTGCGAAGTCCGCTTGCCGTGGATCGCAGCGATTTCGCGCTCAACGGTATCGAGCGCCGCGAGCGCCTTACTGTATTCCTGTTGAGCGTTGCGAGCAAGTATCGCGGTCTTGTCCACGAGCTTCTTGGCTTCCAAGTGGCGCTGTTCGAGGGTCGGGGCTTCCGGCTTCGCCTTCTCAGCTGCGATTTCGCCGGGAGTTTCAAGAACCGGGTTCGCGCGAGTAAAGTGCGGTGCGACCTTCGTGATGTCGGAACGCTTCAAGCCGACGATGCCGACGACTTCGATTTTCGGAAGACCGTCCGCCGTCCAGAACTCATCTTTCGCCGGGTCGAACGTCGCCAGCGCTTCTTTGATCTTGTCGGTCATAGGAATATCCCTGGTTGATAAGAAAAGTGCCGGGAAGGTACGGGGCCACCCTTCCCGGCACGCAGGATAGTCCGGAAGTGCCTAACAAGGCAAGTCCGTCTTCCTGAACTTAGTCGTCGCCAAGGATCGCGTAGGCGATCCAGACGTCACCATTCACCACGAACGCAGCCGACGAAGCGTCAGCGATATTCGCAGCGTCGATCAACAGGTTCAGGTTCACTTCAAGCGAACCGTCGGTGTTGTCGAGCATAGCGGCCGTGGCGTTGGCGCCGCGAACGATTGGAGAAGCCTTGGCGGTAGCAGCGCCCAGAGCGGTCGAAGCGATGATGTCGGCTTCAGCGCCCGAAAGCGAGCCATCAGCGTCCGGAGCCGATCCGATAGAATAGTCACCATCGAACGTCGCGCCGATATCAGCGTCAGCCGAAGTGAACTGGAGGTTCGCGACCGCGCCCAGGAACAGGATGTTCCCAGCCGGGAAGTCGTCAATCGGAGCCGTACCGAAACCGACACCAGCGCCGGCAGCAGCGACCGTGAGCGACTTATCTTTGACTTTGATGCGCTTGACCTTGACGGCTTTATCGCCCTTCGCGGCGGCAAGCGAACGTGGAAGACCTTTACCCATAGTGATTAGCTCCTGGTTGGACGGGTATCCAAAGACCGTGATTGGCCCTCAGAAGAAAGTCGGGGTGGGATTTCTCCCACCCCGGTTTTTCTTAGTATTCGCGGGTGATGAAGCGAGCGACCTTGATCTGCTTGCGCTGCGGGAAGACCCGCTGCCAAGAACCGGCGTGAGCCAGGTTGTTCGAGGTCGCAGCGTTCGACGGACCGCCCTTCGGAGGCGTGCCGGCGTACTTGTAGCCGGTCGGGTGGATGAGCCACTCAACGCGGTTATGCAGTACGTCCTGGCCAGCGCCGTTACCAGCCGCAGCCTTGCGGTCGGTTTCGGTCGGGACCTTCGGAGAGCCAACGCCCAGGCGAACAGCGTTCGTCCCAAACATCCAGCTTTCGAAGACGCCCGAAGACGAAGGCATGCCGTCGTCCACGATGACCTGACGGCCAAGATAGGTAGCGATCTTGACGGCCGGGTTGGTCGCGTCCGGAACGAAGTCCAGAAGCTGGAGCTTCTGCATCCGGTTGTAGACCACCGAGTGGACCAGTACGAGGCCGAGCATGTCAGCCGAGTCACCCATGGTGATCGCGGCGTCCATGAAGCCTTCCGTCGTGAAGTTCGTCACGCCGTCCACGAAGGAAGCGCCCTTCACGTCGTTGGTCATGTCGTACTGCGTGTGCTCCGAACCGCCGGGGGCTGCGTCGTTATCAGCGAAGACGCCCTTGACGGTAGCGACGAACGCGGCCTGGAGACGGAGGGCCCAATAATCAGCGACGCCTTCGGCAATCGCGTCCATCGGGTCCTTCTGGCCCAGAGCGGTCGTCAGGTCGGACGAAGCCCAAGACTGGTTACGCGACAGACGAACGCCGATTTCCGACACCATGCCGGTCTTCTTGGGGCGAGCGTTCGTGTTGGGCGTGAAGCCGTCCTTGAACGAGTCATCCGTGTCGTCAGACGAAATGTTTTCGTCTTCGTTGTCGAGGGGCTTGAACGAGGGCAGTTCGAACGTCAGGCCAGCGCCAGCCAGCAAGGCGTCGATGCCGCCGTCACGTACGAGAGCGCCGGACTTGATCAGCCGGGACTTTTCTTCGGTCTTCTGAACCACGGCCGGGGTGAAAACCTCCGGGACGATGATGTCAGCAATAGCAACTGAGCCGGTAGCCATAAGGGTACTCCTGTTGTATCCGGTTTTGGTCTTTGGGGAAACCGAACGCAGGGGCCATCACGGCTTGCATCGGGGGTGCGCTTCGGGTCCGGTAAGGCGCATCACGCGCGCCGGAGGCGAAAGCAAAAGGGGTGTTGAATCACTCAACACCCCTCCGACATAATCTAACTTGTTGGCGAAGTCAAGGTCACTTCTTCACCGGCTTCGGACCGCCAACCGAAGTGCCCGCGCTTTCGGCCATCTTCTGAGCGACGGCCGCGCCTTTCTCGCGGATAATCTGACCTTGGGCCGTAAGGTTCCAAGCGTCTGCGCTCCACGGGTTCGAAGCGCCATAACCGCCCGAACCGCCGGAGCCCTTACCGCCGGAGCCCTGAGTGGCGGGCCACCAATGGGGACGCTTCGGTTGAATTTCCTGAAGCCAACCTTCGGCATCGAGCCCGGGGGTGACGCCGACGTTGTCGCGCGTAATGACGACGCCGTTCTCATCGACATCGAAGACCCGTTCAGCCATGAACAGCGCGTCTTCCGTCGCCGTGTCGAGCAGCTTCGACTTCTGCGCGGCCGTACGAACGTGGTCGTGGATAAGGCGTTTGCGTTCGCCGCTCCGGAGCGTTTCGTTGTCCGCCCGAAGTGTCGCGTTTTCGTCCTGGAGCTTCTTGAGTTCGCGATCCTTCGGACCGATCTGCGACTTCACGCGAGCTTCGACCAGCTTGGCGATCTTTTCGTCATCGACCTTACCGCCCGATGTCGCTTCAAGTTCGTCGTACTTATCGAGCTTGGCCTGGACTTCCTCCGGCTCAAGGTCCCCGAACGCCGCGAGCTTCGCCTTGGTAGCCTTATGGGCTTCGCGTTCGGTGTTGAGGGTCTTCGTCAATCGTTCGACATCGGCCGGTGTCTTGACGCCTTCGATGCCGGTGAGTTCGAACTTATCGCCCTTCTTGGAATACAACTCTTGGATCGGTTCCGGAAGGTCGTCAATGCTGTCGAGAACAGCCTTCAGTTTAGACATTTGGGAGTTCCTTTTGCCCGTGGAAGTGGTGGAAACATAAACGTTCAGGACTTAGAAGGCAAGCGGATCATCGCCGCCGCGATCTTCTCAACCTGGTCCATACGATTGAACCAGCCCTTTCCGAACGTCGCCCAAGCGGGTCGCGTCTTGAAGTACGCCCGCCGATGAAACTGGAAACGTTCTAGAAATTCTGCCTTGTCTACCGCGTTGAGCGCGGCCTTCGTGATCGGCCCAATAATCCCGTCCTGCTTTACGCCAACGGTCTTCTGGGCGAGCTTCCGCGCGGCCGTTACGCCGTTCAACACGGCCGTATCGAATAGCAAGAAAGCAATCGGAAGCGGATAGTCATCGAGCTTGAGCGGGTTCCAATAGTTCTCCCAATAGATCGTATCACGCTCCAGTTCGGACATGTCCCAAACGTCCTTCGACGCCTTCCCGTTCTTCGCGCGCCACTTGTCGTACTCGCGCTGGAGAATACCGGAGCCGGTACGTCCGCCCGGATCGGCCGGATGGTCCACGTTGCCCTTCAATCCCTTCTCTGGGATAACGCCTTCGAACCGGAGGATATGCGGCAAGCACGTCTTAAACTTGGGAGTGCGGATCACAAGAAATCCTCCGGATTGAGTCCAGCAGCCTTAAAAGCATCCGCGTGCTTACTAGCTAAATCCTTCAGAGTCAACTCGTTACCATTTCGGTCAACGAACTTATCGAGCGATAACTTGCCCGAACGAAAGAGCTTCGCGCGGGTCGGGCCAAGAACATCGTCTTGGAAGGATCGCGATTGCGTCTCCAACCACGACTGGTATGAAGTCGCGGACGGGACGCGGGAAGTCATCGCGCGGATTTGTTGGCGCGAGAAAGCGTCGAACTTCGACTTGTATCCAAATGGGAGCTTGTCCCGCGACGATACCGGGTCCAGGTCATTCTCGCGAGCGAAGTCGCGCAACAAGCCCTTCTCCGTATGTCCGCGCATCGGACGTTCGCCCAGAGCTTCGCCCGATAGGGTCGGGACGCGAAGGCTCCGGCAGTTGAAATGAAGCGGGGGCTTTGGACCCTTCCCGACTTCGAAGATTTTCCCGTCATTCGCGCGACACACCGGTGTGGTACGTGAGTCGAGGGTCGCCACGAAGCGTTCGCCGCTCCAGAGTTCCGCGTTGGCGTCGATGAACTCAGCCCGCGCTTCGTTTCCGATACTGTTGACGGCAGTTCGTACGATAGCCTGGACTTGAGCGTTCGTCATCCCGGCCGCGCCACGTACTCGCGACACGATCTGGTCGATGCCTTCGCCTTGGACCATACCGATCCGAACCGCGTTGAGAAGGCGCGCCACGTCCGCGTCCGCCTGAGCCCGCGCCCATTCCTTCAGCGTACGACCTTCGAACGGGTTGTGGGTCGCGATATGCGTGAGCGTTCGGGTATCGACTAGGTTGAGCGCGAGCGCCGTCGGACTAACGGTCTGGACCATACCAGCCATGGTGGATTGTTCGTTCTTCGCGAGTTCGGAGAAGTCGCGGACCCATTGGCCGGATATGTTGTTCCAAGTTCCCTTTCGAACCGTGCGAATGTAATCGTCCATCCACTGGAGCTTACGGACGGCCGCTGGCGTCTCCAAGCCCTTGTACTTTCCGAGCTTCGCCTTCAGCTGCTTTTCGATGTCCTTCTGACTCTTGTCGAGCAGGTCCATGGTCGCGTTTCGAACGGAGCCGGATAAGCGCAACAGGTAGATTTGATGGCGAATCATCGCATCGAACATCTGTTGGTTTACGTCATCGAGAAAGTCCGCGCCAACAGCCTTCCGGAGCTTCGATATGGACGGACCAAGGCTGGACCGTTGGAGCGTCTTCCATACCGGTCGATCATCCTTGAGGTTTTCCGTCTCAACGTTGATGTGTCCTTCGGCCGTCGCGTCCCGGAGCTTCGACCGAAACTGCGTCCACGTCAGAGTTTCCTCCGGCGTTACCTTCGCGTTGTACTCATCGAGCAGATCGCGAAACGTTACGCGAGCGCCGGTCGCCGGCAAGTCGCGAGCCGCCTCCAGAAACGTCAATGCGAAGACTTGGAGCGCCTTGCTCATTTCTTAGCCGGTGGCTTCTTTTCGAATGGGGGCTTCGCCGTCTTGATCTTGATCTGGCGATCCGCTTCCTCATCCGGGTCCTTGAACCGGCTGGAGTCAGGGTCCGCTTCGGGGTTGTAATTCGGGTCCTTGTTCTTGTCATAGTCCGGGTCATCCGGATCGGTGACTGTACCCGGCCCGCCTGGGATCAGAGGTTCTTCGTTCTCAATCGCCTCCAGTTCTTCCTCCAGGGTCTTCTTAGTCAGGTTCCGAGCGACCATCTGGGCGTGGATCGTCTCCATCGAGAGCGGTGCGCCCATCGTCTTCGCGGAAATAAGCTGCGACAGATCGGTGCCGGTCATCGGGACCGTTTCGAACTCAAGGTTGGGCGTGACTTTCACTTCGTCGGGGTTCGCGCCAACCCAACGAGCGCAAATCTTCAACAGGCTTTCGAGCCCAGCAGCGCCCGCCAAGGCGATCTGGTTCAGCGTCGCGGTCTGAGCGCCCAATCGGGTCTTCAGCGCGTCGCCGGAGGATCGCTGTGCCGACTTCATATCCGCGAGCTTACCAGCCTTTTGGGAGGCCAGCTGCTTATCGTTCTCCAGAGCTTCCCGCATTTCGGGAAGCCCTTCGGAGTTACAGCCAATGAACTTCGCGTCCGCGTCCTTGGTCAGATTGATAACCGATCCGGCTCCGATCCGGTATGTTGTGTCTTTGGCGCCGCCGATTACAACGAGTGTGTCCTGACCCTGCATGAAGAGGGCTTGGCGATAGTCGGCTTCACCGCGATAGATCGCCATACACAGGTTCGCGAGACCAGTCAACGGAGGATCGTCCGGCCGGTCGAGATTATCCTTGGAATTGATAAACACGAACGGGATTTCTTCCAACTTCTTTCCGCGATACGTCGGTTCGATCATCGAGGCTGGAACGTACGTGGTCGAGGTCATAAGACCCGCCTTGTACGCCAATACGGGTTCGACATCGTCAGTCGGGGTGATGTCGCCCAAAGCAAGAACGCGGTACTTTTCTTTGCGCTCCCAAGAGAACTCTGCCGTGCGTTGTTCTTCGGTTTCGTCCAGTACAACGAGGGTGAGCCGTTCCGTTCCGAGTTCGTCGCGGCCGGTAAGGTCCCAATTGATAATGTGGCGTGTCTCGTACAGCGCGAGATACGGGGTGACTTGGGCCGTGGTCGGCTTCGCTGGGAAGTCCGCGAATAGGCCGCAACGACCGGTAACAAGCTGACGTTCGTTGACGCGACGGAGTAGCTGTTCCAGCGTTTCGCCGTTCGCGGTAGCGCGAGCCCGCATCGGCTCCAGCGCTTCCGGGAGTTCGATCACCGGAGGCTTATGCCACATCATACCCATGTACGTTTCGACGGCTTCCGCGAAGAACTCGTGGAATATGGCGCGGGTCTTGTAGGCCTGATATGCGTGCCAGCCGGGGCTGTTGACCGTCCGCGCGCCGTCCTGGATCATCCCAGAGGTCGCGGGAAGGTAGATCATTCCCATGTCCTTCACGACCCGTTCGCCGGCATAGCTATGCTCGCACAGCAGCCAGTCCTCAAGGTATCGGTCGAAGGCAGGGTGCTTCGAACTCAGCGACATTAGAAACCTCCGGTAGTGCGGCCAACAGCAGGCGGATGCGAAAGAGCCCGGACCCGATAACGAGCTTCGTCACCGATGTGGTCTTCAGCATCGGTGTCGATGTCGTCCATGTCCTTTTCGTCCCGTGGGAGCACAGGCACCGTACGTTGAAATTGTTCGCAAGTCGAGAATACGAACAGGCCAGGTTCTTCCCGCATACCGATCTTGGGCGGGATGGCCGCCTTGAACCGCTTGCGCATCTGTTCCCAGCCGGTCTTTCGCGAGCCGGGTGACTTGTCCGCCCGTTCGAACTCCGGGCCGGAGAACTCGCGCCCATCGTCCAGTCGAACATCGCCCATCATATCGTCCGCGATGCAGTTCCCGTTCTCCACGTCGAAGATGGACGAGTCAGCCGGACCGGCCTGGACCCGTCGATGTATGCCCCAATCGACTTCGCGCTGGATGATACCCTTCGCAATCTCCGTGGCGAGCATCTTGACGCCTTCGTTCGGTTCGCCCGTCCAGCCGTACCACTCGTGGATACGATACAGGTCGCCGCGTACCGAAGACCGGAGCTTGCCGTCACCATCGACATAATCCGATCCGTCGCTTTCGGCCCACCACCCAACGGAGAAGGGTCGCGAGCTTCCCCAGTCGAAGGATCGGTCAATGCGCCAAGACGACGGGACGATGAAGGGTCGAACAACATGGACGCGTGGGTCCCAAACGTCATCGAACATTCCGCCCGCGACGATGTCCCAAGACCCTTCCAACCAAGCAGCTGCTTCAGCCGGAGAACGGGCCGAAGCGCGGATGCGTTCGATGTAGCCAGGGTCGGACCGGAGCAGAATGATGTTTTCCTTGATGTGTCCGTGGATCGCGATCCGATCCGGCTCCGGGTTCCCTTTGAGGTCCGTACAGTTCGTGATAAGGCGTTGGCGCGATCCGGGAAGCTGGAAACGATGCTTGACCCAGTTATGTCCGGGGCCATACGGGTTCGTTGTCGAGCGGTATCGAATACGCTTGGCCACTTCTGGATGGGAGGATCGACAAGTGGACATCATCCGCTTGTATCCCGAAGGGTCGGGCCAGTTACAAAGTTCTTCCCAGCCCACCCACGGGTATTCGTGGCCGTGGTAGTTCCAATAATCCGAGTCACGAGTGAACTGACGCAACAGGAGCGTTTCGCCGTCCTTCCACTGCCAATAGTGCTCCGAAGCGTTATACTTCGCGTCAGGCCACATCAGTGGAAACCACTTCTGGGTCTTCGCGATAACGTCTCCAAGCTGCTTATACGTCTGGCGAAAGAGGATGCCGCGCCACGCGCCTCCGAAGCCCTTCCCGATTTCCTGAGCGAAGTCCATCAGGAGCGTGTCCGTCTTACCTGGACCGCGCGTACCTTCGTACAACGCTTCGAAGACGCCCGTACACGCGAGCGACAAGAACGCCTGTTGGGAAGTAGGCATGGCGGCCCACTTCTGTTCCTTGCGCGTGATAGTCGAAACCTTCCGCCCAATCGGCATTACAGCGCCGATTAGCGCAAGCGGGTGTTCGTCTTCAGGCCTTGGAGGCGTTAGCGTCTCGGCAACGGATACGTTGGACATACATCCCCTGGAGGTTCGACATCTGGCCCATAATGAACCCGGCCGCTATCGGAGCGCGAGCTTGGCACTGGTGATATGTGATCGGCTGTTCGGGTTCGAAATCGAAATCCATGCACTGATTGATCGAAGCGCAGAGCGTGAGCGTCAGTATGATCATTCGACCGTCTCCGAAGGTTCATCCGTGGGTCCAAACAGGCGCATCCATTCGTCCAGGTCCTTCACGACCGGGATCAACACGACGCCGCCGGACATACCGCCCTGGACGTTGAGTGTTGAGTTCTCCCGATAGTCGGGGTTGACCTTTCGGAGAATAGCCTGACGAAGTGCGGTTTCAAACCGAACCTCCCGGTGAACTTCTTCCTCCCAGTCTTCGCTTCCGTCCGGAGCTTTCACGCGCCGTGACTTCGTTACCAGAACGCCTTCGATAGCTTCCTGGGTGATCTTCAATTCGATCCGTGCGTTGTACGCAGACAATGCGTCGTCCACGGCCAGCCCGAAGTCGGGGTCAACCTCCCGAACATGCCGCGAAACAGTCTCCGGTGTAACTCCGGCCGCGCGAGCCGCTGCGCCCTTGATACCCGTGCGCTCAAGTTCCGCGAGGTATCGAGCCTTGGCGCGGTCGTCAAACTTGATCCGGTTTTCCTTGAGGTGCTTGCGCCAGTTGGTCTGGTCTGCGATAGGGCGAAACGTTCCTGTTGTCGAAGCGCGGGGCTTCCGACCTTCCCACTCCATCGGGTTGAGCGCGCCGTCCAGGATCGCTGAACCACGCTCAGAAGGTTCGTTGTCGTCTTCGTCTTCGCCCGCCATGTTGTCTCGCGCGTTTGTGTTGGTGATTGGAAGATATACGCGAGACGCGAGCCGCCGTCTACCCTGCCCAGGAGCCGGTTCCTTGGGTCCTGGGGTAAACTGGGGTACTGGGTGGGTGAATCGCCCGTAGTTCCCGTGATAATTCTCTATTTTCTTTATAATAATAAATAATAATATACTACAGGAACATAGGCCGAAGCCCACTGCCTATTCACTAACTTTGACTTTCCAACGTCGGACGGACCCCGGCCGCTTCCTGAGCTTCAAATCCGCCGTCGATACAACCCCCACAATAATCCAGCCGACCGTTTTCCCCGCGCGGCTCGCCAGGGAACGTGATACACCCACACTGGGAGCACATCACCGGGGTCGTTGTGACGAAGACCTTCATGGAGCGGTGGAGATCGTTGCGCGAACCGCGCCGAACGAAGCCGCCTTGGCGTGAGCCACAGCTTCCTTCCGAGCTTCCGTGAGAGTCAGGTACGGCCGCGCCACGAACGTGTAGCTGTCGAAGCCGCCGCGACCGTTCTCCCACACGATGTCGAAAGCCCAGGTGCCCGTCCCGCGCGGCTGACCGCCGTGAACCGCAGCCCAGTCCGAATTGCTAAAGGTGATTTTCATCTGTGTTCTCATTTCAGAAGGTAGTTTTGCTTGGCGAACCAGAACGGCACCGCCACCGTCTTCTTGTAGTTCGGGCCGTGATCGACCCAGGTGATAAGCGAGCGCGGTATCCAGACCGGCCGACGCTTGTTGATTGTCTGCGTTTCGACGTGGATGAGCACCGCCTTCTCCGTCTCGCGATCGAAAGCCGTCTCATCAATTCGGAGGTCGTAGGTGACAGTCATCTGTGTTCTCCAGTTCCGATGAAGAACAGCATACGCGAAGCGGTGCCGGATTAAACCAACACCACTCCGCATAGTTAACAATTACATTTCCCAGGGCAAGTCCACGGAGATTTTATCGCCGGGGCCGGGTCCTTCGAAGTCGCACTTCACCGGAGCGAAGCCGCCGGAGAAGCGTCGAAGCAGCAGCCGGACGATATTCGCCGGGACCGCCATCGTCCAGCCAGGGTCCACTTTGTAGTGGGCCAGGTTCGGCCGGAACGCTATATCCAGGTGTCCGTGTTCGAACGATACTTCAGCGCACCGGCCGTGTTCTTCGATCCACTTTCGAAGCTGTTCGCCGTGAAACGTGAGCGTGAAGCTATCGGCTTTCCGTTTCCCCGGCTTCGCCGGAGCTAGTCGCGCGGTGATATATGAGTCCATAAAATTAACTCCATAAATTCCCCGACGCTCCAAACATACGCCGATCCGCGCCTTTGGATACCAAAAGCGCGGATCATAGTTAATTTCAGTTCGTAATACAAATCCCATTGTTGAGAAGGATCGGGAAGTTGAGCGTCAGTCCGTGGCGATAGATCACGACCGCGAGCCACTTCCCGTCCGACGGTCGTTGAGCGACGAACGTCGTGGCTTCCTTCGGGATCGCTCCGGAGAACTTCTGGAGCTTCGTTTCAGCGTTCTTCCGGGTCGCGTACCCTTTGGCGTCCTTCAGGACTTCGAACATGTCGATCATTTTAGCCTCCCACCGTGAACGGAGCCGAGACGTTGAACGTGTATTCGCCGCCTTCGGTGTCGAGCACGATAATGTCGTCACCTTCGAAGATGACCGTTTGGGTGTCGGTGTAACCAACGAGCGCGTCCGGGAGAACGTCGAAGCCGAGACGCGAGTGCTCGCGAGCAGGCTTGAAGTTCTTGATCGAAGCGATAAGCGCGAAAAGCTGAGAGTGGTTCATCTGTTATCTCCGTGTTCCAATACAACAACCCTAGTGGCGGCCGAAACGAACTTCAACCAACATCCTCTTTCGTAGTTAACAAAAGCCTAACGGCCGCGAGCGTTTCGAGGTCCCATCCACCGTCCTTATTCAGCAGGTCACGAAGCTCCAGCCGAGCGTTCGCCCGGTCGCGCTTATCCGTGGAAGCAGCCAGCTGCGCGGCCCAATCCGCGTCGTCCAGGACGATCCGGCGGTGATCGTACGACTTCCACTGGGCGGGTGTTGCGTACCACTTCCCGTCGATAGTCCGACCGGGCTTCCACTGTTCGTTGTTCGGTCCTTCGATCCGGAAGTTTCCGTTCTTCAGGACCGATTTGACCGTCACTTTCGAATGGGACACGACTTCCCGGCTCCACTGAGCCGGACGGAAGGCGATCAATTCCATACCAACTTTGAGTTCCATGTTAGTTAATCCCCAGGTTGATTCGAGCTTCCTCAACGGTCTTGTACGAACGCCAGACCATCGAGCCGCGCTTGTTGTATCCACGAATGGGACCGTATCCGAGCCGGCACGGCATGTACTTGCCCTTGATCTTGAGCAGGTAGATTTCGGGGGTGAGGTCGATGCGCTTCATGATTATTTCCTCACGATGAAGTTCGGGCCGCGACCGTTACCGTACAACACCACCTCAGCTGCGCCGCTTTCGAGTTCGCGAACGATCCGCTTTGTTGCGTCGTGGTGGCAACCGGTGATGATCTGGATGACCGTGAGGCCGCAGGTTGCGAGCCATTCGCCGTTCGCGTTGAAGAGATTGAAGGTGTCCATGGTGTGTTATCTCCGTGTTCCGATAGGAAGACCCTAGTGGTGTCCGGGCCGAACTTAAACCAACACCACTAGGTATAGTTAAAATTCCAATGACGTGAACGGGTCCACATATTCGTGGAGGACAGCGCGAGCAGCTGCGCGAGCCTGGGACATGGTGTCGAAACGATCTTTGGCGAACGGGATGTGTTGGCCGTAACCGTTGAAGAACTTGACCTGGTTCGCGTCGATGAGTTCGATGATCTCCACCCGGAAGGCTCCCACCTTCCAGGTTTCTCCGTTAGCGTGGCGAACGATTTCCATGGATCAAATCTCCGTCTTGATGTTGAGGATGCCGTCCGCGCCGCGTTCCGTCGTGATGCCTGCGAGCTTCTTGGAGATACCCCGGAGGGTCGAAGCGTGGCGGATCGAAACGCCGTCCCGAAGGGTCATGAACCAGACCGAACCTTCGCGATGGATTTTCCAGAAGCGCCCAGAAAGGTCCCAACCGTGGTAACCGGGCTTGTTGTGGTTCTTTTCGATGTTGTGGTACATTGTTGTGTTCTCCAGTTCCGATGAAGACCATCATACGCGAACCGTCGGTGTTGTATATACCAACACGATTTTACAGTTAATTTTCCATTTCTTCGTCGTCTTCGGTCCGCCAATCTTGCGGGTCAACGTACGGGTCGAAGCCGCGCGGCCGGAGCCGGTCGGGAACTTCCTCAGCCCATGGGTGATCGCGCAGCCAGCGGCGCTCACAGTAGCCTTGTTCACCGTCCTTCAGTTCGTTCGTACAGACGGTTGAAGCGACCAGCAGCAGGTACAGCATATGTGTTCTCCGATAAAGTTCCGGCCGGGAAATCCCGGCCGGTTAGACTTCGGTGCGCCCGTCATGAGAGAAGCGCGAACCGTTTGGGAATTTTAAGGCGAGCCGTCAACCACTGGGATCGTCGTCTCACATCCTTAGCCATTCTAACCTCCGGGCTGCTTCTCAGTGACGCCCGGAGGTTAGCGCGTTCCTTAGCCGACGACAACCCGGCCGAAAGCACCCTTCTTGCCCTTGACCGGCTTGTACCGGTTCCGCTGAGAAAGCATCGAAAGATGGCCGGACCAGATACGGTCGGGCATACCCGGGAGGCCGCAGTTGTCGAGGTAGACCATCTGCCAGCGAACGCCTTCTTCGTCTTCGAAGACTTCGCCTTCGCGATTGTCGAGCAGGTTCTGGAAAACTGCGTCGTGGATTTCCTTCTGCGTACGCGGGTTGGCCTTGTTCATCGAGTGCCAGATGTTGGTCCCGTACGGATAGAACTTGCGAGCCTTCGCGGCGTCTTCCTTGATCGCTTCCTGCGTGGCGCGAGCTTTATCCTGTTGTTGGGGCATGAGAGCCCGGACGCCTTCGACGCGGCGGATGCCGACCTGGATCGAAGAAAAGCGATTGACGGGGTTCAGGCCAAGGACCTTGGCGCAGTCGTTATACGCGGCAACGAGTTCCGGGCCGGTCATTTCCTTGAGGGCTTTCATCGGTGTAGTCTCCTGTGTTATCGGGTTCGATGAAGACAGCATACGCGAACCGTTGGGAACTTAAACCAGCGACTGCCGTTCTAGTTAATGTTTATGATATGTTCGTGCTTCGTTCTACTCCCATTTCACGCGACGAAGCCGTTGTGGGAGTTCCCAACGAAGTATCCCATAGTCATGACACACGATCCGACCGTCCAGCCATCCGAAGTTCGACCGCTGAACGTCCGCGAGGAAGATCGGCAGCTGCGCCGGCAGCTTATCGCGCGGCCGGAGCGGTATCGTCCGCACCATCGTAAGGTATCGGCCGCACCCGGATATGTTTTCGCAAGGTGCCAGCCAGCGCGCAACGTCGGCATCTTGAACGCGATCCCAAACGAGCCATTCCGCGACGTTCTGGAACGTTCCCGGCCGGTGTTCGACTTTCAACACGTATCCGGTTCCGAGACGGTATTCAAACACGTCCCGATAGTATCCGGACGCGATGAAGTCGCCGCGAGCTTCCGACCAAAGGTCTGCGTCCATTATTCGAGTTCGCCGCCAAATTCTTCCCGTTCGATCACGAGGAAGACGCCACGCTCATCCTTCGCCGGGTACCAGTCCCGGCTTTCCAGAAGGTAGATCACCTGTTCCCGCGTCCACACGGTCGTTTTCTTCGTGTAGCAGAAGATCCAGCCGTCATAATCTCCGTCCAACGAGTTCAGAAGACTTTCGACGGAGATTGCGCACCCGCCGAACCGGGGCTTTTTGCGGACGATACGTTGTCCGTTCCAAATACGCGAGTTGACTACGCTACAATTGATGTACGTCATTTGCCTCTTTTCCGGAGAAGTGTACTCACATCGGCTTTCTTGAAGTATCGACCTTTCACGACGCGCCCAGCGCCGTCCTTTACCGGCTTCCCGTTTTCGAGCTTCGACATATTCGCCCGGTGAATTTCCCCAACAGCCTTTTCGTACACGTGTCCGAGCCCAAAGGTGAGAAGGGTTCCGTCAACGACGTACCGAACGTCAGAGCCTTCGTGGAGGATTTCGGTCAGCGATCCGTTCGCGATAGCCTCCAACAGTTCCCCGACTTCCTCAATCATCAGCTGCGCCCGGAGAAGCGGTGTGTTGCGATCCAATCGCTGCGCGTCCCGGTGTGCCGTCGCAGCCATTTCCTTGAGGTGTTCCGAATACTCCCGGAGAAGTTTCCGCGCCTCCGGCGTCAAGTCCTTTGGAAGCCGGGGCTGCTTTGGGCACTTATCCCCGAACGCTTCCTGAAATTCTTCAACCATTTCGACGGTCGTCGTCATCCGCTTTTTCCTTGAGCTTTTCCCGCTTGTCGGGAACGATCTGTTGTTTGAAAATAGGAAGCTCCAGCGCCTTGGCCGCGCTGGAGCGTTTCTTCAATCCTTTCTTACGAGCCATAACACAATTCCGATAAGGACCAGCGGCCAAAAGAAGGCCAGGCACAAGGCGATCTTCCACTGAGGCACGTCGTGGATTTCCCGATAATCAATCCCGGGCAGGAGCGTAATGAGCCACCAAAGCAGCCCAATACAAACGTAGATCGCGAACCACTCAGCCATTGTACTTCTCCCGCATCAGCTGCGCAACGAGGTTCATAAGATAGTTTTGGAAGTCCCGGCTTTCGTCTTCGAAGCCCTTCGTGATATGCGAGTATTCTTCGAAGACCGTTCCGACGATCTGATCAAAACCGGCTTCGAAGCAGCGCATGGAAATGTACGCCTTGCCCTTCCGCGCGAGCCCGTAGATGCCGGCGCCAAGCGTGGCGACGGGAATGATTGAAACCTTCCGAATATCCGGGAAACGCTTTTCCAGGAGCGCGACGGCCGCTTCAAGCATTTCCCGCTGTTCGTCGTTCAGAACGACCACGGTCGAATCATCCGCGACCGGCCGACGCTTGTCGAGTAAATCGACCGCGTTCCGGTTAAGGCGATGGCCCATCGGTCCGCGACGGATTTCCTGAACGGTATCGAGGAAGGTTTCAGACGGGTCCACTCCCCAATCTTCGAAGCTCAGGTTTCCTTCGACCGTATCCGACGGAGACAACAAGAGGTCTTCCAACAGGTTCTTGTCGATGCACTGGAGCATCGTGACTGCGACCGCCTGCTTAAATTGGTGCGGATATTTCATCGTCCGGTCTTCGGTAAGCAGGACCGGCGTCGTTATGTTGTACGTGTACTGCGAGCCCATCCGAGGATCGGAGGCGATAAGGATGCCGCGATAATAAATCCCGTTGGTGCGACCCTTGTAGACTTCTGCGTGCGACCCTTTGTAGATCGGTGTCGCGTCTTCCGGGATGAAGTACGAGTTCCGCTGCTCATACGCGGTATCGAACGCTTCCCAGCCGGATACAACAATGGTCGTGTATCCCGGACGGGGCTTGAGCGCCTTGTTCGTCGCGCTTCCGCCTTCGTCCTTCGCGTTGCAGTACAGTTCGCGGAAAGCCTGCCACGGCTCCCAATTCCTTCCGAGCATAACGGAGAAGCCCAGCCCGCGACCAGACATCATGACTTCGCCGTACTGTTGGCCGCGCGTCTCGCGAACTTCGACGCTGAATGAATGCGTCTTCCCGTTGGAGTTGATCGTGACGCGACCGCCCGCCCGGAGGATGCAGGCGATGGCGTACTTGAGTCCGGTTCCGAAGAAACCGATTGGATTGGAGCCGACCTTAGCCGAGACGCCGAAGACCATGGCGGCCTTGAGGTCGATTTCGCCGGGATTTTGAAACGATACGGTCATGTTGTGTTATCCTTAGATGGAGTTGAGGGTCTGCTCCCGAAGCGCCTTCGCGTCGAAGAAAGTTTTACGCACGAGGTTGATCGGAGCGCCGAAACGCTTCGCCACCTGTTCGAGCATTAGCTCAAACGTTTCGTTGTCCCAATATACCTGATCGTCATAGATCGCGAGGCATTCCACGACGGCATCCCTGACCTTCGCTTCGATGTTGGGTCGGGGTATGATTGGGAATTGGAAGATGTTAGACACGTGTTGTACCTCTTTAATCGCGAACGTCCCGGACCTTAAAGACCCGGGACGCCAGGAGTCAAGCGTGTTAGCTCGACAGCGTTAATTAAATGTTGGGCCGTCATAAATATCGAACTCGATTGTAATCCAGGCGTCCCAAAGTTCGTCTTCGGTGACGCCGTGCTTTTTTCGAGACGCGCCGGACCAAGTTATGCCACTCAGCATAGGTTCGCGTTGGCGGACCGCGATCCGCCTTCGCCATAACTTCCTCCAGCGCGTCTTTAAGCGCGCCGTCCAGTACGATCATCGAATTGGCTCCTTGTACTGAGCCTTTCGGTTCGCCATCGCCGCGCCGAAGATGTCCGATCCACACCGTGGTTTCCCGGCGTTTTCGTCCGCGCAATGGAGGCATCCCGACGGCGGACAGGCTTCGACTTCGTGGAACGGAGTATCCGCCGTGAGCCGAGTAAACATCGGAACGCGATGGCCGTGGCACTGGTCGGATGTCGCCCAATCGCGGCCGATGGAGCGCCGCGCCACCGGATCGTATTCATAACAGGTCGCGTACGTCATTCCGAGCTTCGTGGCTTTCGCTTGGTACCGCGTATGACCTTCGATCCGGTACGCGAAGTCAATCGTTTTGTTGCCTCCGAAGTTCTCCGTGAAGAGTTGTTCGAAGTGAGCGCCGCGATTATCTCCGAACCGTTTCTTCATGAGCGCGACCATCGTCTTGGCGTCCGGATAGTTCGCCTCAACGAACTTGACGATGACGTGATTCGCTCCGGCTTCCGCGAGCATTTCGAAGGTCTTCTCAACATCGTCGTGCGACACGATGCCGGCAACGATAGGGTTGACCTGAATCGAAACGTAGATGCCGCGCCGCCGCGCTTCGCGGATGTCGTCCATATGTTCCGCGAGCGACGCCGCGCGAGGCGATAACCGTTTCCAGTCGTCTTCGTCCCACGTGTTGATCGACTTCTGCATGTAGGAGTATTTGTTGCGCGACAGAAGATCGTACGCCCAGCCGGGATAACGGAGCCGCGAAAGGAAGAACACCGGCAAGCCCTGCCGATCAAATTCCTTCGCCGCGTTCTCCGTGTTGTGATAAATGTTTTCGAGCGGTAGGAACGGATCAGTGAAGCTGGAGAAGTATCCGGCCGCGCTTGTCCGCATCCCAGCTAGCTGTTTCCGGATTTGGTCGCCGTAGTTCATCGGGACCGTTATGAGCCCTGTTCCGCGATAGCCTTTCTTTCCACTGTTGATATAACAGAAGGCGCAACCCACCGTACAATAGCCGCCGTAAGGCTCCGTCAGGATCGCGTCCGTAAAGCACGGACGTTCGCGAGACGTGATCGGCAACGGCTCCGGTGACGTATTCTTCGCCTGATACCAGCCTTGGAGGTCTTTCGCCTTCTCAGTCCTTACATGGGGCAAGCATCGTTCCCCGTTGAAAGCCAAATACACCTTCGTGGTCCATCCGCGTTCGCCGCCACGGATCATCGCAACATGCGTCTCGCGAAAGGTCGCTTCCATTCCCGTGAACGGATCGAACTCCGTCTGGAGCGGACCGAACTCCCGCATGTCCGGATCGGGTAGCATCCACCGGTCGTACGCCTTCCGGCTTTCCGCTTCGTCTTCCGTATTCAACCATTGCTGCGCGGTCATCTATTCGTTCTCCAAGCATTTGAATTTCGGCATCGTGACGTGAACTTTTCGATTGTTGGAAAAGCCTAACTTCGCCCGCTTCGCTGCGCGCTTCACCGTCGCGTCGTACTGTCCCGGCAAGAACATCGCGCGTGACCGTTCCTTCGGATAGTGATGGAAACAACGGGTTGTCCGAAACTTGTCCGCCTTTTCCCTTTGACGCTTTCGATCCCAGTCCACGGCTGAGTTTCCTCTGTTGATTGATTTGTTTCGGAACAACGTCGATATGTTCCGGGTTTACGCAAAGTGAGAAACAACACGTATGGTCCCGGTCGTGACCCGGCGGGCAATCCTTCCCGCCCAGGACTTCCGCCGCGAACCGATGGGCGCGGATCGTCTTCCCGTTGAACCGAAAAGACCCGTACCACTTCCGGTTCCCTTTCCCGCGCGACCGCGCGCCGGTCCAGACCCAACACCCATTCGGGAGTTTATCCACGAACTTCATGAACCGTCGAATATCGTCGTTCATTTTAGATCGAAGCTCCACGACGGGACCGGAGTACAGCCCAACAGTTCTTTCAGCCGGTCCGCCGTCGAACCGCAATGGATCGTCTTTTGTTCGATAGCGTTGAGCCCGCCGGACCATAGATCGTGAACCGGAAACTCCGGCGTGTGTTTTGCTATCGTTATTTGGGCGACGCCTTCGTGAACTTCCCAGCCGAAGATACCGCCACCCTTGAATGCAATCAAGCGCGTTGGGAACTCCCGACGGTAGTGGAGGTCAATCCAGCTAAGGTAGTGACCCTTGAAAACCATAAAATGCCGACCTTCCGCCCAAGCCTGCCATTCCGCGAAAATGCGCAGAGCTTCCTCCCGGGTCGGTTCGTACGGATCGCCCGCGAGCCGGATTTGCCGGCGGACCCGCTTCCCGCGCGAGCCGCCCGCGTTCCGTACCGCGTCGAAGTCGTGCTGCATCCACTCAGTTGGCCCGCGCTTGGTGCGAATGCCTTCCGGGATAGGTGACGTGTAATTGAGGCTTTGGACCTTAGCGCCTTCGCCCTTGTACCGGAGCAGCTGCGAATACGCTTCGGCCGGATCGGAGAACGATACGAGCGTGAGCGCCGTCGTCTTCCGACCGCGCCGCCGGTAAAGGCACCCGCCTTCGCGATACGGCCGCGCGTCCTTCTGCCCAGTACAGAACGCGAGCGCGCATGCCGGGAAATCATAATAGCCGAGCGTCATCCGATGTTCCACAACAGAGCTTCGCCCCAAGTCGCGCGGCCGGTCTTGTTCCACCAACCGAATAGTTTCAGATCATAGTACGGATTGCACGGGAACGGAGGCGGGTTGTCTGTCTTCGCCTTGTCGCTGTAGGCATATCCTTCGTTGACGATGTGATACTTGAGTTCGTTGAAGTTCGGCCGCGCGACGTGACGCTTGATATATTCCAACACCACGGTCGGGTTCCGGTTGTATCCAAGGTGGAGGATGACGTTATCAATTCCGTGCTTCGGCATATTATCGAGCAGCCCGCGAATAACTCCGGCCGCGATAGTCCCGGAGGAAACTGCGATCAACACGTTATCAATTCCGCCGGGCCAAACGGTCCGCGCGACTTCCGCCGCCGTCTCCGATACCGTCTCCGGAAGTTTGAGCGCGTTCGGCATCATATATGAGTCCGGATAGCACTCGCGAAGGTCTTTCTTCGCTTCGTGATACAACGCCCACGATGCCGTCGCTTGAAGCGGTACGAGCGACGCGCCAAGCTCTTGGGCGATCTTCTGTTGGGGCTGGATGCCGCGATCCTTCTTGAACTTCGGATAATAGTTGATGGCGCGCTTTCCGAGCTTCGCGCAAGCCGTCGCGACCGCGTGTCCGGCTTGGGAATGGAAGCTGTCTAATACGCCGATGTTCTTCTCAGGTCGCGCTTCGATATGAGCGAACACGCCGCGCGTCTTCGAAAACGGAGGGCCGGGAAACGGACAACAGAGGTCTTCTCGCTTCACCCAAAGTCCGAAGTCGGGATAATGCTCAAGAGGCGTGTTGTTGACGATCATGGAATGAGGTCCCAAAGGTGGAAGCTGAAGAGGTCGATGCCGAGCGCCGATTTGATAACGTACAAAAGGAAGAACGATGGGAGAGCTAGAAGCGCGACCATACTCCAAAGACGACGCCGGTACAAATCCCGAATGTCGGTCCCGTCAAGATAGGCCTGCGTTATTTCCTGCTGCGTCACCATCGTTCTATCCTTTTGCGTTCTACCGGTTGAGACGATTTGGCGGATGCGGGGCTTTCGTCTTGAGGCCGCATCGTCTCTTTCTACTTAGTCGGATGCCGCTAGTCACCCGGGAGGTATACCCCCAAGACGGACGTGCGCCCCTTACCTGAAAATGTCGCTCCTGCGTTCCTGTCGAATGTGATCGGCTTCGGCTTCCGCTTCGCCTTTCGCTTCGCGTTCAAGTTCGTCCCGGTCCAGCCAGTAGACGTACCGCTCCAACACGGGACTGTATTCGATGATTCCCGTGTATTTGAGGTAGACAATCCAGTGGTCCTGATCTTCGCCAAATTCTTCGTCCAGATCGTACTTGGGAAACGTTACCAAAGACTTTCGAGCGTTGAACTTGAACGTGTAGCTTCGTACGCCTTCCGCGTTCGTATCGCGGGAAATCGTACAAATTCCAGGGAGATTATTCAGCATGGAAAATTTCCTTGCCCTTATCGGTGTTGGACTTCCGCCCGAACGGCTTCGCCGGTTTCTTCGCGACCGGCTTCGCCGGAGCTTCGACCGGCGGCAACGGGTTCAGGATTTTCTCAATCCGCGACGCCCGCGCCATCCGGAGGATCGTGAAGGGTAACTTAGCCATTGGACGGCTCCGCGCGAAAGTTCGTGAGCTTGCCGTCCATCCCGAACACCTTCGCGTCGCGCTTGGCGCGTTCGATACCGTCCTGCGGATCGCGCGTCCAGGTAAAGCAGAAGAACCGCTTGCCCGTCTCGATTTCGTCCGCGATGATCTTCCAGAGCATTCCTGCCTCCTGTGTTATGAAGTTTCGAACCGTACTCCGTGGCCGAGCTAAAAGTCAAGCGTGCTGTGACGACAAGGTTAAAGGATACAGCGAACAAAGGTCCCGGCCGGTTGTTCGACCGCCGTTCCGCCGGATCGCAAGCAGGCTTCCTTCGGATTGATAACCCACCAAAGCGTCACGACGGCTCCGAACGCGATGCCCAGGAGTACGACCAGCGTGATGAAAAATTCGTGACGCATTTATTCCTCCGTCCAGGTACGAGGGCCGAACTTCTTACACCACGCCTTCCGGCAATCATCAAGCGATCCGAAGTTGTAATGCGGCGCACGGTCGCGACGCTGATACTCCGTGAAACCGCCGTCCGTGATAACGGGAACAGTGATGTCGCGCTTCGTCGTACGAAGATGCGGGGCCAGTTTCGATAGATGAATGCCGAGCGAAACGCGAGTGGCCGCCCGCGAGGTTTTCGTGACTTGCATTTCGGCATAATAGTCTTCCTGAAGTTGTTCCGCCGAAACGACTTCCATCCATTCGGATTGACCCTTCAGGATTTTCCCGGACTCAAGTTTATTGAGCCACCAGGCGTCCGTCGCGCTCAGGCCCAGGTCCTTCTGCGTATTCAGTTCGCCGGACGAAGGTACGCGCCACACGTCGAAGTTTTCGATGTTAAGCGTCATGAGATAGTTCAACAGCGCTTCGCGTCCGCCTTTCTCCATTTGCTTCTTGAGCGCCGCGAAATACTCGCGGGCTTCAGGCTTCTCTGTGTCTGCGTACTTGTCCGAAACTTCCACGACGAAATAACGCCGTTCCATCGCTCCGGCCGGGATAACGTGAGAGTCATTCGAGGCCATTAGAAGATGGATCATGTTCGGGGCAATCGTTACGTCGATGCCTTTCGCTTCAATCGGGATAGTCGGCTCCGTGATGAGCGTCTTCAAAACGCTTTCGTGCTTCTTATCGTTCGCAAAGAACGCTTCGTCAGCGAACAGCAGAATAATCGAGCGAAGATGCGAGTTGAACTGCCCAACGAGGTGAGACGGATTTGAAACCTGCATATAATGGTTGCCGAAAAGCGAGCCGAGTATCTGAGCGAACGTACCCTTGCCCGCGCCGCGAGCGCCCTGCATAACGACCGCGACTTGTCCGGGCTTATCCGGCTGCTGGACCAATCGAGCCATCCAGTGGAGAAGATAGTTGTAGTGGTCTTCGTTTCCGGAGCAGATGATATTTTTGCAGTGGTCGAGAAATAACGAACAGTCACCCGGCGTCGAATCAACGGCCCAACCTTCCCAAAGGTTGTAATGGTCCGCAACGACGCGGTTCGGAGCGAACACAACGCCGTCGTATGTCCGCCGCTTCTTATGCGACATCCACCAAGGTACCAATCGCTCAACGATAGGCTGACCGTTCTTCTTGTTGATCCCAACCTGGACTTCGCGCGAAAGGTATTGGCGGTCAAGATCGTGGTTCGTCGTATACGTGAGCGTTGATCGCTCCAGAACGGGTTCCCACTCCTTGTATGCGATCTTGAACTTTCCGCGAACCATGACCGCAAAATAACGTTCGTTCATCCAAACCAGGTCGGGAGAAATCGCGTTCTGGATCGCCTTCTCAACTTGTTCCTTCGCGTGCTTCGCCGCGCCGCGACCGATTTCAAGGATTGACTCCGAAATCTTCCACGCTGGATCCAGAAGGATGCCTTCCATGATCCGCGCCGGAACTTCGTGCCGAGCGAGGTCCATAAGAACGTGCCAGACCCAAGCCGAGCGCGAATTGTCCTTGGGCTTCGGATTTTCTTCGTCACGACCTTCTGAAATGATCCGCTTGATCGTATCCGAAATGTTCCACTGGTCGAGTTCGTTTAAGTTCTCCACCCGTTGAGCGTGGTCGCTTTCCGGAGCGTCGTTCTTCGTGACGACGGCTTTCTGGAAATTCTCGATTGGATATTCATTCTCAGGTTCTTCGCGTACGAGACGGCTGAGAACGGGAACGCGACCGGCCTTGCGTTTCTTCTCCGTCGGAATGTTTATCGTTCCGGGAAGCCGCATGATACGGTCAACGTTATGGCAACTGTCGCCGCCGAAAAGTCTTTCCAGCTGGACGTTGTACCGCTCAATTTCCGCGATCTTCTTGAGGTCGCCGTCTACCGGCCACGGCATCTGAAGTTTCCAGAACGCCTGATAACCGCCGCCGGAGAAGATCAGGAACGTTGGACGCATCATGTCGCGGTCCAACAAACCTTTTTCGGAGAACATATCGAGGATGCGTGTTTGTTCCGCGTCGATGTCGTGCCCGGGTCGCGGGTCAACGTCCACGTGGAGATAGTCCACCCATGCGATTTCGCCCTTCTCCGCTTTCTTCTTGAGAAGACCGTTCACCCGGTTCGTTGAGAAGTAAAGGTTCCACCGGCCGTTATAGTACGTGAGCCACGAAAGCATATCTGCCTTCGTCTCCGGAGTGAACGTCTTCGTCTCGATTTCTTTCCGGTCCGGGTTTATCCCGGTAAGACACCATGGACCTTCGGGTTGGTAGGCAAGCAAAAATTCGATGACCGAATTGTTATCCGGCGTTAGCATTCCCAGTACTCCAACAATGTCCCGATTGCGCCCGGTTCCCGTCCGCGTTCTAAGCGGGTCACCCAGTATGGACTAAAACCTATGTCGAGGGCAAGTCTGTTGACGGACATCTTCGCGCGATGGCGATAGATGACGCAAACTTCGTACGGCTCCAGCTTCCACTTCTTGATTTTCACCGGAGGCTTTTTGCGATCCGCTTCCCACGCCTTGTATTGGCGCATCGAGACGCCGAAATAATTCGCCGCGCCTTCCTGCGTCATATCCGCGCGCCGTCGCCAGAGCAACAACGTCTCTCCCGGCGTCAACGGGTCTTCCAACTGCCTTAGATAGTCGGGGTGCTTAGCCACTCGATTAACTCCTGAACGTCGTATCCGTTCGGCCAGATTTTTAGCGCGCCGTGACGGAGCGCGGATTGAGATACGCGCCCAAGAGCTTCCGCCGCGAAGCATCCGGTGAATAACAAGAACTCGTTTTTCACCTGGAGCATAAGCCAGACGTTTCCGCCCGCCCGATGCCTCTGTTGGGCCCATATCCGCTGTTGCGGCGTATAGTGGTCGATGAGTACCGGAGCGTCAGCCGCGATCTTCGGCCACGCCTTCATCCATTTCAGTTCGATCCATCCCGTTGTTATCGAAAGATCGGGAGTTCCCGGCCAACAACTATTTTCGACCGGGATCGGATGCATAAACGGTTTCAGGTCGCGGCAGACCCGCTGACGCATCGCCTTTTCGGACATTAGAACGGGGCTCCGATAATAATGCCGACGATCATCGCCATGGATAGGATGAGGCAGACGGTATTTTCGATCATAGGTGCGATGCCAGTTCGTATCCGAGACTGAAGCCCAGGATGACGAGCGCCCAAAGCAGAAGCGCGATAAGTCCGATGGTGATTGGTCTCATGTGAAGGTACTCCAAGAAAATTCGATCACGAAAAGAAGGATCGCCCAAGCGAGAAAGAACAACGCGAGTTCACGTCCCATGATAATAATCCTTCGCTATTTTATCTGCGATCCAAGCCCACGGGTCCGCCGTAAGGATCGGAACAACTTCGACGCCTGCCTCAGCGTACATCTTGAGCGACCGATCCGGCTCCCAACGCTTCGACATTTCCGTTTCTTCGCGATAGTACACCACCCGCTTTATTCCGGCGTGGATAACGAAAGCCGTACACCTATCGCACGACGGAGCGATGCCGGGAGGCCACGTGTAAAGCGTCGCGCCTTCGACGTTCAGCCCTTTCCGATAAGCGTTCACGACCGCGTTGACTTCCGCGTGAATGACGCGGGCATACTTCTCCGGCCGGTTTTCTAGCAGCGCCGGATCGTCCGGCGTCGCGGCCGGAAATCCGTTGTAGCCCATCCCAAGAACGTCGTTGCCGCGAGCGACAACAGCGCCGCACTTCGTTGACGGGTCCTTCGACCAGGCCGCGACGTGAGCCGCGAGCCTTAGAAATCGTTCATCCCACTTTTGGCTCATGGATCACCTTCTCCCACGCTTCTAGTTTTTCAACTTGCTGTTCCGCGCTTTTGAGAGCTTCGGTCCAGCGAAGTTTTTCCTCCAGGGTCGTAACCTCTTGTAAGCAGAGCTTACAGAGTTCCGCCCTGCTCCGCCACCAATCCAGGTTCATATTCGACCATCATCTGTTCGATCAACAAAAGCGACGGGTCCAACGCGACCCACAGCCGTACGATCTTCGCGTCATTCGTCGCCGCCCAGTCGCGAACGTCCGCGAGCAGTCGGGATTTCTCCGTCAACGGAGCCGGAGGCGAAACCTTCCACCGTTCATTCTTTAACACCGGTCAACCCCCATTCGCAAAACTTCACGAGCTTCCGCACGATCCGGTCTTGCATATACGCAAGTTCGATCGGAGTGAACTCGAAATTCATATACATCATCGCGGCCTGGAGGTCCGCGAGTTCATTCATCAGTTCGGTCCGGAGGTTCCGACCGTCCGGGTGAACGCCTTCCGGGAAGACCGCGAGCTTGCCCGCGAGCTGGATCACCTCACCGGCTTCCTCCGTAACCTTGAAGATGCCTTTATATTTCTCAGTTGCCACTGGATAGACCCTTCCCGTGCCGGATAACTTTGAGGCCAAAGAAGTGCCAATCGTTGTCGCGATAGGTTATATGACCTTCCATTAACAACAGCACGAAATCTTCCTCAGACAACTTGATTTCGCGGATGTCGTGGAAGTGTAGGTGCGCCGCCGCTTTTCTAAGCAGGAAGATTTTATCTTCGGCCGGCATTTCTCCGATCTTGGTCGTCACTTTACTTCTCCCCACGATGGTCCCATTTCGACATCGACCCGGAACGGGACCGCTGTATTGGGAATGCAGTTGCTCATAATTTCCGCGACGGCTTCGGCTTCCCGCTTATCCCGGAACGATCCGTCAAGTTCGTCGTGGACTTGGAGTTGGATAAGCGTGTCCGGCATTTCCCGGTCGATATCAACAAGCGCCTTTTTGACCTGGTCCGCCGACGATCCTTGAATGACGCGGTTCAGCGCCTTATAGCACCAATCGAACTCACCCTTGTCGTTCTTCGGGAAGCGACAACGACGGCCCAGGATCGTCCTGACGAAGCCGTACGCCTCTGCCTTCTTTTGGGCCATGTCCGCGAGTTCTTTGATGAACGGAGCGCGAGCGTTGAACGTGTCGATAATGTGCTGGCCTTCCTCACCCGCCGTCTCGAATAGCCGGTGGCCGTACTGATAGCCGAGCGCGGTCCGGTGACGTTCAGCTTCCTCTTTCGTGTCGAAGAACGCCCGCAGCTTGGTCCGATCCTTTGACGATACAATCGCCCATCGGGAAGGCAGGCCCAAGTCTCCGCACAATTTCGCGCCGCCTTCGCCATAGCAGAGGCCAAGGTATAGGTTCTTGGCTTGCTTTCGCGGAAGTCCGGTGAGCTTCGCCATGAAGTCGTGGTTATCGAGTAGCGGATTGGAATGGTATTCCGCCGCCGCTGTCTGGGCGATCTTTCTCCCGGGTATCGGAGCCGAAGCCGCGAAATGCGTCGTCCAACGAGGCTCCTGTTGGGAATAGTCGAGTTGTCCCCATTCCATCCCGTCTTCCGGGATATAGATGGAGCGCCAACGAGCCGCGAACTCATCGCGCGCCGGTTGCTGTTGGAGGTTAGGATTTTGGCAGCTGAGGCGTCCGGATCGCGCGCCGGTTATCCCTTCGTCCCGTTCGCCGGAGTTCGGCAGCTGATTGTAGCTGCAGTGGATGCGGCCGTTTACCATGAACTTGATAATCGACTTCGCGAACGTGTCCCGGAGCTTTCCGACCTTCCGCGCCTTCAGGATCGCTTCCGCGACCGGATGGGAAATCGAACTCAGGAGAAACTTATCAACGTTGTATCCGCCCTTTTCGTTTTTCGCGAGCGCCACGCCGACTTCCAACAGCGCCGGAGCGACTTCGTTCGCGTTCATAAAGCTCTTGATCGTTCGGCCGGTTTCGCGGTGGATATACTCGCGCAATTCGCCTTCGGTCGCGTCCGCCCAAAGCATAATCGACCGGAGCCGATCTTGGTTGATCCGGACGCCGCGCCGCTTCAGCTTTATGAGTACAGGGAGAACTTTCGATTCAAGGTCCCATATCGGACCAAGGTCCTGTTCGGCAATCTCACGTTCCTGGAGCCGAAGAATGTCGAGCGGCAGCGCAACGTCCTGTTCCGCATATCGCCCAACGAACCGCGCCGGCAGCTTCCACATTTCGGACTTCGGGTCGAAATGATAATTGGCCGCCGCCGCGTTGAGCTCTGAGTCGTCTTTGCCGGGAAGTCCGCGACGCTTCGCGATATTATCGAGCGAATAACTAAGGTGGTGCTCCCACAACAGCGCTTCCGCAACCTGAACGTCGCGGATCGTCGCGTTGGGCATCGCGATACCGGCTTCAAGAAGATAGTCGAGGTCATACGAGAAATTTGCGCCAACGACTTCGCCGGAGAAGTCGCGAAGCTGATCGCGATAATACGCAATGACCGCTTCGGCCGGGAGATTGTCGCCGCCTTGGTGCCGAAACGGAAGATAGTGCTTTGGACCGCCTTCGATAGCGAAAGCGATGCCTGTGATGTAACCGCCTGTCCGGACGGATGGACCGGTGTCTTTGATGTTCGGGTCGTACGTCTCGATGTCTACCGCCACCCGCTTCGCGCCGCTCCACGACGGAAGCGCGGACATGTCCGGGGCTTTCCATTTCGAGGAAACGGAGAAAAGCGGAAGCTGGCCGGGTAGCGGTTTTGAGGAATAACGGGACATGGGTTCTTTCTTGGTATCGAGCGCCGACCGTACGACGTACGAAAAGGCAAGTCAATCCTGCTGTTCGACCCAGATCGGAATACCGGAACAGGTGAACCAGCCAGTCGAGAATTGACCGAAGGAAGTGAAGTGCGCCTTAAATTCTTCTTTTGTGATGATAAGGTGCTTGTTGGGCTTGTACTCGCGGACGGCTTGTTGTTCGAGTTGGATCGTCAGTGCGACTTCCGCCGCCGCTCTTTCGAGTTGGATATCATTCCGCATCGGTCTTAAACCTTCCAACGAGTTCTTCGACAACACCGGCCTGCTTGTACTGGAGAGCGCCGGAGGATAAGACTTCCCAGAACTCCTGCGCGGGCTCCGGTAGCGGGCTCTTGTCGAAGAACTTCGTCAGTTCCCGTAACGGCTCCACCGCGAAGTTGTTCCCCATGGCGAGTTGTTCGCACGCCCAAAGCGCGAGTTCCAGCCGGTCGCACGCCTTGAGCTTCGCCAAGTCGTCTTCGCTGAGTTCGCTTTCGGCCGGCAAGCCCATATCGCGGTTCAACAGGCCTTCTAACTTTCCGAGCCCATCGCGGACGCCCGGAACGTACCGCATGACCGTCGCCGGTACGTCTCCAAACCACGCCTCCGGTACGTCGTGCGTGAGGCACTGCGTTACCAGTCGCGGATAATCCGCTGGAAAGAGATAGTACATCAACATGGCGACGCCCCACGAGTGCGCCGCGACGGAATATGATCCGTTATGCGGGACCGCGTGGCACCGTTCGACCTTACCGCCAAGACGATGTTGGATGATCTTCTCTGCGAAAACCTTATTCATAAATGACTCCCGAATCAGCCGCGTATTCCGCGCGAGCGCGAGCGACGCGCCGACGTTCGATCCACTCCCGGCAGGCTTCGCGCCAGTACGGGTCGCGGATTTCCGCGCATTGGGCAATCGCGAGCGGAAAGTCATTCTGCTTATACATCGACCAAGCCGACATCATCGGAACAACGACCCGCTTGAGGAAGCGATCCTTGAGACCAATGACCGAAGTTCCGTACTCCAGGACCATATCGAGTTCGGCCAGGTACTGCTCCAAAGGCGTTGAGATAACCGGAATGGCGTCCTCAATCCCTTCCAAGTCTTCGTACGGTCCAGCGTTCGCGTCCGCGTCCGCGAGCGTCGTCATAAGTTTTTCGTGGACCGCGACGTACAGGTGAAGGTTCGAAGACAGCTGCCAATACTTCCCGACGGGTACACCTATCGCCGCCGCCATAAACTCCTGAAGAAACGAAAAGTGGACCGCGTTCGCTCCGGTAGCGCCCCAAACAAGATCGTTCGACCGATTAGACACCACCATATCCAAACGGCCATCGACAATTTGAAAAGTACACTGAGTGTTACAAGGCAAATCCTTCGAACGAAGGCCCAGATCATGACGGCCGTCCCAAATCGCTAGAACTTGACGGCGGCAATCCTTATCGGCCTTCAGCGCGTCGATGATCTTCAGTACCTGGTCGGAGCCGAAGTGCTTCCGCCAACGAAAGCCGTAAGCCGCGTTGAACGTGATACCGTCATCGGAGAACGACGCCATGCGCCGGACGAACTTCGCCGGGAACGCGACGTCATTTCGACCGGCCAACATCCAGATCGCTTCGAACAGATGGAAGAACGGATTGGCGTCGCGATCTTCGTGAAAGATCACGCGTTCAGTTGGACGTTCGTACACAAGCGCGGCCGGTTCGGTAAGACGAAGAACCGGACCGTTGCGTGACTCCTGGCCCTTCCCGTGTTCGAGCATGAACGCGAGCGCCTTCGGGAGCATCTGGTGTACGTTTCGAGCGCGGATTACATACATTGTTATTCTTCCTCCGGAGAAGGCATTTGGAAGGCATAATCGAATAGGCAGCTGAGAAGCGCGACAACCGGAAACAGTTGCGCGTACGGAACGCCGCCGATGTTATCCGACAGGGTCAGTAAGAACGCCGCCGCCATCAAGATCAGGCTCAACATCAGTCGCAGCGTCACGGTCAATGCGAACGCTATGAGGGTGGATAGCATCACGTGGGATTTCCTTTTCGATAGGCTGCACGATAGCTGTGTTGTTCGCGTGGTTCGGGAGGTTCTTTGAGTTCGCAAGGACGAACGCCCGCGCGATACCCTTGATCCAAATCAGCGGCTGTTCTTTCGTCCCGCCGACCTTCGTGATATGACGCCGCTCCGTTACGATAACAACGTCTGTGTTCGGTACGAGTAGTGGGAGAAGCTGCGTCACGGATAATTCCTTTTCATTCGTTCGCCGCGAAGTCCGGCTTGGTATTTTGAGAACTCGCAAAGCCAGTTCTGGACCGTTTGCATATCCCAGGCGGGCCAAGCCTTCGGCCAGTTATCTTCTTGTTGGGATTCAAGCAGGAGTTCTCTCATGAGGTATTGAGCCTCATTCGTATCGCGTCTGCTTGTATAAGAGAAGCGCGTTGGGTCATCGTAGAACACCCAGCCCAATCCCTTCGAAGAACCGGGACCGATCTGAGCCCAAGTCATAATATCGGTTGCGCTTCCCAACACCCACGTGTAACGAAGATCAGCCGCGATCTGATACGCGACGAACTTCCCGACAGAAGGATATTTCGTCAGGTACTCCGTCGCCGCTTCCATCGAGTTCGCGCCGTGAAGAAAAACTTCGTCGTGGCGATGTTCTTTCCAGACCGCGTTCAACATATGAATAACGCCGTCAAGTTTATTCATGCCGACGTTGTTCGGGGTGTGGACGACGTACGCGCCGCCGACAATAGGGCTCACGTCCCGGAGAAGTTCGCGAGCGACGTTCGGGCTCCATACGCGGTGGAGGTCGTGCTTCACGAGCAAGTCCGCCGTTTCGATCCGATTAAAGAACCGGAAGGCGCAAATGCCGAACAGCACGCCCTTCTGCGTCTTCATCGGGTCGCGGATATTTTTCCGAAGCCAAACCGTCGCCTTATCGTCTTCGCGATGGACGTTACAGAAACGGAACTTTCCCAACACCGGGTCTTCGGTCCACGGGGCCGGCAAATCGAGTTCCCGACGGAGCTTGATCCGATACCGTTCGCGCGCCACTTCGAAGTATTCAGCGACCATGGTCACGGCAGAAATCCTCCATCAGTTTCGCGTACCCTGCGATGTCGTGAGGGTTGTCTTCGTGCTTCCAATCGCCCGTTACGATCCGAGAAATTTTCAGCGCGATAAGGTCCAGCCCTTCTTTGATCGCGTCCGGAAGTTCTTCCCAACCGGCGTGGCCGCGAATAACGTCCTTGATACCCTGAGCGACTTGGGCGTTGTCCTGAAATGATCCGTACGTTCCGCCGCGAGCCGCGAGCGTCTTGGTAATGTCCTTCACAGCTTTCGCTCCGTTCCGTTTTCGATGATTTCGACTTTACCGCGATAAAGATACTTGGTCCAACAGTCGCGATTTTCGCGAACGGCTTCGATTGGTTCGCGTCCGGGCAGCTTTGCGCCCAGCCACACTTCGCCTTTATCGGAGTCACACGTGAAGCACGTCGTCACTTCGACGCCATCGAGCATGACCCGAATATCCAGCATGTTCGCGTCTTCGCGAAATCCCGGATCAGAGAACTCCGTGCTGATTCTCATACCAATCCGAGCCTTTGCTTGATCAGCGTTTCAGCTTCGTCGCGGGAAGCCCAAACCGCCGGGATGCCGGCCGCTTCGATCTTCGCGTGCGTGCTCTTGGTCGAAGCGAACTTGCCTTTGGTCGTCTTCGGGTTTACCGGCTCCGGCCGCTCTGGATAGTCTTTGATCTTTCCTTTCTTCGCGCCGCTCCGGATCGCTTCGTTGGCGAGGTCGATGACCTTACAACGTTCGTCCCATTTCGCTTCGCGACGCGCGTTGATCGACATAAGGCAAACGTCCAACGGAGTATTGAGCGAAATCACTTCGACCGGATAGCCAGCGACGTGAAGCTCAATAACGTTCCGCGCGAGCGTCGAAACAATCGCGCCTTCGAACAGCACGTCATATCCGAGGTCGTGCGCTTCCTTCACCTTCGCGAAGACTTCGCCCATATCGGAAATCGTATCGCATCCGCCGCACGCGATTTCGTAATGGCCGATGACCGCGAGCCACTTGGTCCGGTCGTTGGAAAGAAGATAGCCAATCGGCCGCTTTGCGTCCGGGTTCTTCTGGTCGCGGATCGCGAGCTTGACCGCGTATGAGTCCATGATTCGGTTTACGAGCGTAGACTTGCCCGAACCGGAAGTGCCGCGAACGTTGATAATCACTTCAGTATCTCCCAATCAGCGGCCGGGAAAAGATGCCAGCCGTGCGACATGTGGTGGTTGAGGTTATCGAATTGGACTAGAACCTTGTTGGGTTCGTCCGGAACTTCCTTCAGGAGCGCGACGTGTCCGGCGTACTCCCATTTGTCTCCGACGTACTTCGCTTGTTTCATGTCTGTGTTATCCTTGGAATGTTGTCGAGGATTTTGTCTGCGTCGTCTTTGAGCGCCTGAGCCCGGATAAAGAGCGCCTTTGCTTCCGCGAGGGCTTGGTGAGCTTCCGGCGTATCGAGTAGCGTATTGGCCGCGAGTTCCTTTGTCCGCCGCCCGTCGCTTTTATGCTTAACCCAGACACTCGCGCCGTCCCAAAGCGTCGCCGTCGCCGGGACGAACTTCCTCCGGGCATAACTTTCCTGGATAAGAACCGGCGTGTTGACGCGACGCCCTTTGAGCTTGAGTTCGTCTATGTGTTCCTTCGCCGCCTTGAGCGACGGGAAGTCCCGTTGGTCCAGCCGCCACTTTTCGCTGTATTCGAGAAATTCAATCTCAAAGCCTTCGTAAGTGATTTTCATCGCCTTGCCTTTGCTGTTCTCAGCCGGTATAAGTTTCAGTTGATCTTGGAGGTTTCTATGTGCGGGAAGTCCGGAAAGGGTCGGGAAAGTCGGCTCCCAAAGCGAGCGGTGGCGGTGGTGGACCCGGCGTCCAGAAGCGGAAGCCGCGTCCACAAAGTAATCTCGCGCGGATGGCGATGGCGAACCGTTATGCGGGGTCAAGCTGGCCCGGCCGCATTAAACGTTAGAGCCATCTTCTGCGCCGTCGGTGAGTACGGAGCCCAAGAAGCAAGACCCTTCGCAATTTCGACCGTATCGTTCAACAGCGGATAATGGCCGTTGTAATGCGATTTCCATTTGCATAGGATCGTCTCAACTTCCTGGATGCCGACCTTTCGAGCGAACCGGGGTGGAGCGTCGAAGTCCGCGAACGTCGCCAACAAATAATCAACCGACGATTTGACCGCCGCTTTCTTATCCGTCGGGACGGTATCGACCGGAAGACCCTGTTGGAAATTCCAAAGGGTGATCGCCGCCTTCTCCGGGTCCTTGAACATCATAACATCGTCCGAACTAAAGTCAATCCGAACGTCGCCACAAGTGTCGAGCATGTCCGCGATCTTAAACGCGATCCACGGACCGAATTGCTTGTGGGCCTGGACCCGCTTCGTGACTTCTCCGTACGACGGAGCCGCCTCAGCCAGATGCTCAACGAAGTCTTCCGGCCGCGAGTAGCGGGTGCTCAGTTCCTTATATGACTCCAGCGCCTTCGCGCCGCGCCAATGGCGACGTTCGTGACCGCGCGGCCAACGTCCGCCGTCCGGGGCCGGCAGTTCGTTCGCAGCTGCTACGCCCAACATATGCCAGAAGTCTTCGCCGGTATGGTCGGAGATATAGCTGGACGCGCCGGCATGGTAGAGGCACCAATAAGCGACCATCCAGCGAGACATATGGTCCCAATCGGAGCAGGTGAGTCCAAGTCCGATATAGATCGGGTCCAGATCGCCGGTTTCGAGCAGGTGTTGGCCGAAATCTTCGACACTAAGCCGTGGGTAATTCTGCGCCACCTTCCGCCTCCGTCAGCAGCTTGTCGATGATCTTCAGGACCACTTGGAGGTCGGACATTCCGGCCCAGAAAAAGAGATAGCGGCAAGCCTTCGCTTCCTCCGGCGTCAGTTCGTTCTTCTTCACGAACGTGATGAAGTCCATGTCCGTAAACTTCGGAACGGGCCATGGGAAGACCTGACCGGCTTTCGCGAGTTCATCGAGCTTGACGACGTAGTGGCGCGACTTCTTCAGGTCCTCCACGCCGTTCTTCTTGCGCCAGCGCGTCAGGTATTTCGTCGCGTTCCCGATATAATAGCCGGGACCATAATGCTTCATGAGGTCCCAATGCTGAGGTCCGTCTTCGACCCGGTAGTGATCGCCGCCGACTTGAGTATCATTCGCTGACATTTTGTCCGTCCGTATAAGTTGGGAGAGCAGATTTCATCGTGTAGAACCAAACGTTCAGATCGTCGCGAGCCCGCTTCGCTTCCGTCCGCTTGTATTTCTGACCGGTGTACTCCGTCGCCATCGCGAGAAGTTTCGTGATCGTCGCGCCGCGAGTGAGGATCATTTTCCCGCCGGTCGCAATATACATGTCGATGCCGCGAAGGATCGTGTTGACCCTCATCAGCTGCGTCGCGTCGCGTCCAACCAAGGCGGAAAGTTCGCCGTTGGGCCGATAGTGAATGCCTTCGTTATCCATGTGGTATCTCCGTGTTCGAGGTTCGTCACGTTAAGCCGGACGAAAAACAAAGTCAAGTCTGCTGGTCCTCAACATCCGCGTTTGGCGCGTGCTTTACGACTTCCGAAACGAGAGCATCGTGCAACATCGAGCCCATAATTTCCGTCGTCATCCTCAAGATCGTGATTTCGTTATGATCGCCCGGGTCGATAACGAACGTGATTTTTCCGTCGGTTCCGAAAAGCGCGACCACAGCGCCCGTGATCCGCTTTTCGGAGTGTTGGTGACGAACCGCTTGAATGAGGCTGTCGCGAATATCCTGCGAAAGCCTCTTTTCACGCGTGTTGACGTGACACGTTAAACTAACTACATTCGCGCCGCCCGGTCGCGGGGTCGATGTAGCAGGCTTCTGCGGGTTCATCGGCTTCGGGCTCCTGTTTAGCAACTAAAATGCCTGCGCGCTTTCCGTCCGTCCGGAAGGTCGTACAGCCCTTGGCGCCGCCGTTGTAGGCGTCGATGTAAAGCTGCTTGAACGCTTCCCAGTCCGTATCGCCGCCGACGTTACACGTTTTCGAGACAGCGCTGTCAACGTGCTTCGCGGCCGTCGTAAGAACAGCGACGTGTTCTTGCGGCGTGACTTCGTTCGCGATCCGACCCTTGACGCCGAATACTCGTGCGCCATAGTCTTCGACCGTTTCGACCTTGGGCCCATGGAAGGTCTGAATTGTACGGTCGTACGAATGCGAAAAGACGGGTTCGATGCCTGAAGAAATGTTGTCGCACGTCAAGCTGATCGTTCCGGTCGGAGCGACGGACGTGAGGTGCGAATTGCGAAGACCGTTCTTCCGGATCGCGTCGCGAACTTCGTCGTCCAGCGTCGAAATGAACGCGCCCTTCAAGAAGGGTTCTTCGTTGTAAAGTCCGAAGGTTCCCTTTTCCTTCGCCAGCTTCGCGCTTTCGAGGTAGCAGTGGCGATTGATAAACGCCATGACGCGATCTTCGAACGCGAGAAATGCCGGCGTGCCGTACGGGAAGCCCAGAGCCTCCAGCGCGTTCGCGAGCCCCATCACGCCCAAGCCCATACGCCGCTTCGACTTCGCCTCTTTCTCCTGCTCATAAAGCGGATACTTCGCGCGGTCCACGACGTTATCCATGGCGCGAACGACAGGGGGAATATCCGCCTTGAGCCGGTCCCAGTTGAACTCCCACCGAGGTTGTCCGACGGCCATGAGTGCCGTGATTGGTTCGAGATAGCGCGTCAGGTTAAACGATCCAAGCAGGCAGGCTCCGTATGGAGGCAGGGGCTGTTCGCCGCACGGGTTCGTCGCCGCGATCTGCTCGCAGTACCAGAGATTGTTCATCCGGTTAATCGTGTCGATAAACAACACGCCCGGTTCCGCCCAATCCCACGTCGCGCGCATGACCATGTCCCAGATCGCTTCCGGGTCCACTTCGGAGTACGTCTTGCCGCCGAACTTCAGCGCGAACGGACGGCCGGTCGCGAGGCAGTCCATAAATTCGTCAGTGACCGCGATAGAAAGGTTGAAGCCGGTAAGGGTGTGTTGGTCGTTCTTCGCGTGGATGAACGCTTCGATGTCGGGGTGGTCGATACGAAGCACGCCCATCTGCGCGCCGCGACGGTGGCCGGAACTTGCGACGCACTTACAAACGCTGTCGAAGATCGTCATGAAGCTCAGGGGACCGGAGGAAGCGCTGTTGAGCTTCCGGATAAGGTCGCCGCGCGGCCGGAGCGTGGAGAAGTCGTAACCAATGCCGCCGCCCTGGCGCATCGTGGCCGCCGCTTCCTTCGCGCGTTCCATAATCGAGCCGTGGCCGTCCACGAAGCTGTCTTCAATCGTTCCCGATACGAAGCAATTGTAAGGCGTCACCGCCTTCGTCGCGCCCATAGCGGATTGGACGCGCCCGCCCGGAGCGAAGCGCATATCCAGATAGATTTCCCGGAACGCCCGGAAGTGAGCTTCATCGTCCTTCAGCGCGTTCGCGATCCGGTTCGCCGCTTCGCGGAAGTCTTCGTTCGGTCCCCGATACTTTTCCGCATGGATTTCCTGTGAGATCGGAAGTGTTGGCCCGCTCATTTTCTTTTTCTCTTTCATGATAGATTGTTCAGCCGCGTACATTAGCGCCTCCGGGGTCAGGGGTCAAATCTCAACAACCACGCTTTTCGCCGCGCGGGTGATCGCTGTGTAAATCCACTTCGCGGACGAATCACGGAACACGGAGGATTCATCCTTGATGAAGACCTTATCCCACTGAGAGCCCTGGGATTTGTGGCAGGTGATCGCATACGCGAAGTCGAATTGATAGGGGGCATAACGGAGGTCGTGTTGTATATCGGTCGCTTCCGCTTCCGTCGTTCCCTGCGGAAGTCCGGACAGTTCGCCGTTCTTCTCCAGCGCGACGCCCTGGAAATGGTACGGGTGTACGCCGTCGGCTTTGATGACGTTCTTCGACCCTTCCGGCCGAAGGACCATTTCATAACGGGAAGTGTCGATTTCCTCCACGCCGGTCTTCCGGTTCTTTTTCTTCTTGAACGCGAGTTCTTCGATGGTGAAGATTGCGCCGTTGATGAACTTCTTGTCCGCCGTGTTCTTCAGGCAGATGACCTTATCGCCCTTCACCGGAGTACGGTCCGGCAAGCCCTTCGCTTCGCGGATCGCTTTGTTGTAGGCGCGACGGGTCGCGTTCTTCCCGACGATGATGATGTCTGCGTCCAGCGCGAGGTTCTTGCGTTCTTCCTTCGCGGGGTTCTTGATGACGCGGCTGTCTCCGAACGTCCCGACCTGAAGCCGCTTATAATTCCGAACGTCGGAAGCGAGCTTGATGATTGGGTTGTCTTCGGCCTGACGATGAATTTCGGTCAGGAGTACGTCCGGCTTGACGTTGATGAAATAGCCTTCGCCCGCGACCGGAGGAAGCTGCGCCGGATCGCCCAGGACCAGGACCTTGACGCCGAAGCTGAGGATGTCGAGGGCCATCGCTTCGTCTACCATCGAGCATTCGTCAATGATCAGGAGTTCCGTCGCGGTCAAGTCGGACATTTCGTTCAACACGAAGTTGAGATTGGCCTGCGACGCCTGCTTGAGAAGTTCCTTGATCTGGACTTGGATTTCGGCTTGGCGCGCGGTATCTGCGCGGTCCAGTTCGTTCTTGAGCGCGTTGATCTTGAGCTCATACAAGTCGGCTTCCGGGATATACGCGAGCGAGTGGAGGGTGCGAGCGTCCTTACAACCGTTGCGCTGCATTACGAGCGCGGCCTTGCCGGTGTAGGCTGCATATTGGACGGTGGAGAACGGGACCAGATCGCCCTGCTTGTTCTCGCGTTCGATAGTCCGCGCGAACTTCGCGGCAATCGTCTTCGCGATGGTCGTCTTGCCCGTGCCGGCGTATCCGAAAAGGCGGAAGACCTGATTCGGAGAAGTATGGTACCACGCTTCGACCTTTTCGAGCGCGACGATTTGTTGGGGAGAGAAGTCCACGGCGGTAGCTCCTGTGTTATCTGGTCCGTCGTTCTTACGAGAAACGCGACCAACACGCGACCGGAAAGCCGGAAAAGGGTAAACGAAAGGAAAAGAAGCCGGGCAACGCGCCCGTGGTTGCCCGGCTCCAACTCCGTTCTAATCGAGCACAATTAGAACGGGGTGTCTGCGTCTACGTCCGCGCCGGGTTCGTGCGAGGCCTGGAGCGTAGAAACGTCAGCCCGGAGAACGCCGGACTTGACCTGGTTCATAAACATCTGGCCTTCCTTGAGAAGTCCGCCGTAGACGGCATTGCCGTTCGGAGGAAACATGTTCTCAAACTTCTGGAGGTCGATGTTGTAGTTGAAGAACGGCTGACCCTTCTTGTTCTTATCGCCCTTCGACTGGACGAGCCAGCGCCAAGCGTACAACGGAGGGGCCACCTTCTTATCTCCGAACGGCACCCGCTTAATCGTGTGCTGCGTCCAGATGTTCCGGAGGGGCTTGAGCTTCGAAGACCAGAACGAAAGGACAGCGAAGCTGACGACTTCGGTCCCGGTCGGATCGAGGATCAGGCCGGAGAAGTTGACCGTTTCCGTGAGGTCGTTCGCGCCGATCTTCAGAGCGCCGTACTTCGATCCGCCGTTGTTCTCAATAGCGGCAAGAACCGCGTCTGAGCCCAACTCGTGACGGCCGACAAATCCGCCGCCCGCGTCCTTCGGAATCCACTCCACATAGTGGTGGTCGCGGAAGCACGGTTGGAAGACGAAGCCGACTTTGCCCGGGATAATCTCCTGGGTCACGTTATTGTAGAAGTCACCGGGCTTCGCGCCGTCGATGGCGCTGTCGCCGGAAACTTGCGGTGAGAGCGGCTGGAGAAGATTGATAAACGGGACGGAAATATCGCCCGCGTTCGTATCTCCCGCGCCTTCGCCCGCCATTGAGGCGTAGTCATATGAGTCGAGTTCCGTCGATTTGGTATCGACTTCCGCGACTTCCGTGCTGGGCTTCTTAGCCATAGTGTTTTCGTCCTTCTTCAATGCGTCGGATTTTTCGGCATCCGCGCGAAGCCGTCTTGGCGGCGTTTAACCCAAGCCGCCCAGGGTTCTATTCGATGGTGGCGACCTTCCGCTGGAAGATACCAAACAGCTCAACCGGGATATCAACCTCCGGGCTGTTTTCCATCGTTTCCTTGACCCATGAGTTTAGGGTCTGATAATGAATGCCTTCAGTCTGCTTGACGTGCTTGACGCCGTTCGCTTTAAGCGAATGGAGTACCTTGGTCGCGCGGTCGTCTTCGCCCTTGCCGAACTCGGCAATGACCTGGTTCTTAATCAGCGCGCCGTATCCGTTTTCACGAAGCCAAGCCATCGCCGCTCCGTTCCGTTCTTTCGTGATCGAAGCCTTCACGACTTCCTTGATCACGATCTTCGTCCCGGATCGCGTACGGAACTCAGCCAGACCGGCCGCGTCCATAAGTTCCGGAATGATCTGGGTCTGGAGCGTTTCGAGTTCGGTTTTCTTCGCCTTCGTCTTTTCCTCCAGCGCCGCGAGTTCGTCCGCGACTTCCTTCATATGTTCCGCCGTGGCGGTGATCTGAGTCAGGAGGTTATCCGTCGGTGCGTCTTCAAGGAACTCTGAATAATCTTCGGTCACGTGTTCTACTCCGTTATGTTGATTGTAATCGGGAAATAGTAGCCAGACCGCTTTTCGCGATCCCACTCCCATTCGAGGATATTTAGCCGAGTGATGTTCGCTTCCGCGAGCGCCGCGTGAACTCCAGCCAAGAGAATGATAACGGGACTTCCAATCGGTAGGATGTAGTCATCATCTGTTATGTCTTCTAGTCCGTCGCGTAGTTGTTCGCTGACTTCCGGATCGCGCGAGCGCAAACTAGGGTCCACGACGAATACAAGCTCACCGTACCGCGAAGCGGACGAAAAGTCAAACTTGCTGACTAATTCGTTTGTCCTACGGTCGCGCTGTTTCTGGTCCACCAAGACGAATACCCTGGTCATAGCCATTCCTTTACTTTGTCGCCGGTTATCTTCGACGCCACGTCGAACTTCTCACGAAGCGCCGTGACGATATGAGCGTCAATCGTATCGTGGGCAACGATGTCGATATAATTGACGGGGTGTTCTTGCCCAATACGGTGGGCACGATCTTCCGACTGGAGCCGGTCGATAAGGCGGAAGCTGTTCGAATAGTAGATCACGGATCGCGCTTGGATAAGCGTTAGGCCGGTTGATCCAGCTTGCGGGTTGCCGACGAAGAATTGCGCGGCTCCGGATTGGAAGTCGGCTTTCGCTTGGGCTCTGGCGTCATCGTCCACACGGCCGTCATAGCGCACCGCCCGTTTGCCCAAGAGGTCCATGAGCTTGTCGATGTCTCTTGTAAATCGGGACCAAAAGATTGCGGGGTGGTGGAGCGTGTCACGAATATCCTCAGCTGCGTTCAGTCGCGGGTTCGATCCGGGAATTTCAACAATCTCGTTTTCGTCTCCGGTCGCGACATAGCCGCAAGTTATTTGGTGGAGCCGGAGCATCTGGACGATAACCAGCGGGGCTTCGATCACTTCGCCGGACTCAAGCGACGCGACGAAGTTCCGCTTCAGTTCGTCGTAAAGCGTCCGCTGTTGGGACGTCAGATCGAAGTACCGCTTGGAATAAAGTTTCGGAGGAAGATTCAGACCGGCGTCGTCTTTCGTGAGCCGGTGACCGATCTTCTTGATCATTGATTCGAGCAGTTCAAGGTTCTTGTATTCGACGCACAGTCCGTCGAAGCCGGGGTCAAAGCCCATACGAGATTTGACCTGTTCGCGCGGAAGCCAGACGCCGAACGTGTGCTTGAACGTCGAATAGTCCGGGATGCCTTCCGATTTCCAGAAGGTCGGATCAACGAATTGAACTTGGGCGTACACGTCGAAGGGTCCTTGGCTGACCGGCGTTCCCGTCAGGAGCCGTCGCGCCTTCGCATACTTCGCCGCCGTCCGGACGGTTCTTGAGCGCGCCGTTCCCGGCGTCTTCAGATAATGACCTTCGTCCGCGACGAACAGAACTTTTCTCCGGCGGAAGAACCGGCCCAGGTAGTTCACGGCTGTCTTCGTCACGAAAGCGTCATAACTGATCGCGAGTACCGCGAGCCCGCCGACGGTCAAGAGGCTTTCGAGGTCCTGCTTGAAGCCCTTGTTTCCGCTTTTCGAGCTTTCCCAGAGGAAGGTCGTCATCTTTTCGCGGACCCGGGGTGGCATATGTGCCGGGATTTCGTCTGTGAGCCAGTTCCGGTGGACGCCGTTTGGCGCGACGATCACGAGCGCGTCGATACGACCGGCTTCAAACATGGAGCAGGCGGTGTCGATAGTTGGCTTTGTCTTCCCACAGCCCTGCTCCCAGAAAAGCGCATAGCCTTCCCGGTCGGAGGTTTCCGCGAAGATTTCGGCCTGGTGCTTGAACGGCTGCGTGTGGTACTGGTACGTCACTTGTGTTCCTCAGGTATCGAGGCCCAGACATAGACGGGTCGCCCAAAGAAGTCAAGGGTGGTGGAGGCTCCGGCTGGGGTTCCTGGGCAGATTGGGGTTCCGGGTACTCAAATCGCCCGTAGTTCCCGTGATAATTCTCTATTTTCTTTTAATAAGAAAAAGAAAATATACTACAGGAACACCGGCCGAAGCATTGCCGTCATGGGCTCAAGTGGAATTTCCAACCCCGGACGCAACCTGAGCTCATACCCCGGTAGCGCGCCACTTCCTTCCGCGAACCGTGATAATCGCCCGCTTTCCGTTCGGATACGTCACGATGTGGGAGATTGATTGCGCGCTTGGGCCGGTCTGATAGGCGTACGAAGTCGAGCAAGCTCCGGCCGAATACACGCCGTCCAGGATCGCCGCCGCGTGGTCGTGACCCTTATTGACCTTGCGTCCGACGTTTACGAGCGACTGGGTTGTGCCGCGCGAGCCGTTCGGACCGTCATCGCCGTGCCATCCGCACTCAATATCGCGGCAGAGGGTGAACGACTCATCGCGAGCGAGGAAGGTCGCGTCAGTTACGTTCTCCCGTCTCATCGCCCAAGGTAGGAACTCCCAATCTTTCTTCTCATCCATCGCGACAACACGGGCCAGCTGTGCTTCAAGGAACAGCCGCGCGTTCGCCTTATCGTGACGATAATCGACTTCATCCAGCCAACGGTCGCCGTGGCGGTCATGATTCGAGTTTACAACAATCGTCTTCGTTCCGCCGCGAAGCGCCTTCCGGAGAAGGTTCGCTGTCGTCCGGATTTCCGCTTCAACATTATCTTCGCCGTCGCGCCATTTCTGATATGAGACGCCGAACTTGTAACGGTCGTGATGGGATTGAGAACGGAAGCTCAGAAGGTCGTGCATGAATTGATATTTCGGCTTGAGCGAATCAAGTATTCCGCCCTTGCCCCAATTCATTTCGGCCACCCATTCGTCTATTTCGGAGGCGTGGATGTCGCCCCAATTAAGCCCTTCCGCGTATTCGCCGGAATAAACTTCTCCATCACGAACGAAAGCGAGCCCTTTAATTCCGTGAGGGCAATCGAAGAAAGAGCCTTTGATTGTGGCGTTAAGTTGGCGCGCCCACCAGTCGCCGTTCGCTTCGACTTCGACTAACAGCGCGCCGTATGCGTGGTGCCATTCGGCTTTCAATCCGGCTTTCTTTTGGATATAGTTTCGCTGCGTTACGGTTCCGGTCGTGTAACAGAATTTCGGCATTTCGTCGCGAGACGTTGGAACGCTTTTCATCGCGACTTTCGCGTGAGGAACAACGATAGATTGTTGGCCCATATACGTGAGAAGGTCGGAAAGCGGTCGCGAAGCCGTTGGGCGGATATTCATTTCCGCACACCAAACAATACCCGGAGCGAGTTCGTAATGCGCCGTGCCGTGACGAGTTTCATCGTCGCAGATATACGGCATCACTTCCGGATCATACCAAAGGTCTTCTTTGTTCTTCGCGGTTCCGGGCTTCGAAGTCTTCGCGTGGAGATACGACCCTTGATCGTAGGCATACCGCGCGACCATTATCTCAGCGCCGATCCAGTTCGCGTACGCCTTCAAGTTTTCCCAGAATTTCGGGTGGATTTTGGTATTGTTCTGCGCCGACGTAAGGATGTACCGCTTGATTTCTCCGGCTTCCGGAAGTGGTCGAACAATCGGCTCACGATAGCCGGATTGACCGCCTTTGATCGGCCGGTCCGCGATACCGGCTTGGGAGATATATTTTCGGACCGTCTGTCGATGGATGCCCAGTTCGCGCGATACCGCGCTGATGTTACCGCCGTTGGCGTGATACGCTGCGATGATCCGATCTTGAGACATTTGGCCGTAACTCCAGGAATGAGCGGGCAATACGCTTCCGCTGTTGGTCTACTGTCGAAGGATAGAAGTGGAAGAGCACGAGCGCGACGAATAGAAGAATGGTCCCGTAGAACGTGGCGGATAGCGAACTCCGGGCCGCGAGTTCCCAGAAGTTCGGATAATCCGGAGTGTAGAACGTGATCAGTGAATTAGCCAGTGACGCGACCGGGAACGCGAACCAGGTAACGGAATACCGGGAGAAGCCGTTCAGATGGAACGTCCGCCAAATGATCTGACCTATTCCGCCGACGAAGATGAACATGAAGAGGGTGGAGGCCCAAATCCGTCCGACATCGAGCGCGATATCAGGCTGACCATCGGCCGCGAACTTCGTCATGACGAAGGCCATAATCACGAGCGTCACCGACGTGTAGTGCCATACCCTATGAGCCGCGCGTTCTCCAAGCCGTTCGTGGATAACGGCCAAAGCAATACACACGAAAACGAGCGCGGGTTGACCCGGGAAGACCGGAGTGCCGTGCCAGGTATCGAGCGCCGAACCTTTGAGCGGAAGCGTCAACATGGCGCCGGTTAGGATCGCGGCTCCAGCGGCCATCGAAGCCGAAGTCCAAACGACCCGGAGCGCGACGCCGAAAAGCAAAAGAACCGTCACATCATTTAGCGTCATTGTCACCCCCCACTCGTTTCTTGAGCAGGTCCGCCGTCATATCGAGGGCTTGCGTTCCGAGATAGCCTGCGATGCCGGCCGCGATGAAGGCCCACTCCGGCTTTATGAGAAGCGTGGCTTGCGCGACCATATAACCGGAGAAGCCGGAAACGAAGGCGTGAGCGATCATCCGGCTCCAGGTCGGGACCGTTTGACCCTTCAGGAAACTGTCGAGATAACGTGCGACACCGCCCAGCACGGCTATCACCGCCCAGGCCGCGTCGTTCCACGTAGGCCAAGACCCGGACGGCATTGTTGCGAGCTTCCTTATTCGACCTTGGATTTGAACTTGGCGATGAGCTTGTCGAGCTTGCCCGTCTTATACAGGACGAAGCCAACAGCTGCGATCACGCCAAGGACCGGTTCGATGAGAAAGAGCACGGCCGCGACCGCGACCGCGATGGCCCAGTCCATACCGATCTTCTCAACGAGCGAAGCCCAGAATGCTTTAATGGTTTCCATAGTCGTTCCTTTACTTTGGATTCAGCTGATTGAACGGGTCGAAAGCCGTCGGGATTTTATCAGGGTTCCTGATCCAATCCTTGATCTGAGCTTTGCACTTGGAGGCTTCAATCGCGGCGTCACGCCGAGCCATTAACGTACGGAGCGACGCGACCCGGGACTCAATCAGCGACTTATCCCGTTCAAGCTGCTCAATCCGCTTCGGCATTTCCGAGTACCGGTTGATCACGTCGGAGCCCCATCCGTAGATAAGGCCAACGATCACAACAGGACCAAGGATTTTAAGCGCAAGCCACCACATGTACGCCTCCCAGCGGACGGTTATAGACGGTTACAACGGAAACGGCAAATTCACAGCCGAGCGGCCTGAACGTGCATCCAATCGAAGTCGCGTTCACGACCTAAGCTGACCCAGCCTTCGCTTTCCCAGATGTCCCAGAACACCTTTGCGTCCGGTTTCGCGAGCCGAGCCTTGGTGTGATCCCAACGAAGCTGATTCCGGTCGGGATCGAAGTCGATAGCTATCCCCCAAGAGTGCATCGAATAACTGTCGCCGCCGCGCATCTTCCGGACGTTCAGCGATCCGCCGAACTTGTGGAGGCCCAAGTCACGAATACCGGCGTCGCCGTAGTGGCGGTAAATCCGATCCAGCGCCCGCATCGCGGACGGAGCGACCTTCTCATGAAGACTGATCTTCCGCGTCTTTACGCCGCTGTCCCAAGCGAGTTCCATCTGCCATGGCGTGAGGATGACCGTCTGGTTGGTTCCGACGGCTCCGAAGACCTTCGGGACATCTACCTGGCGCGGCCATGTCGTACGTGGAGCAGGAGCGTCCGGAGGCAATACGGGAGGCGGAAGCGCCCGTTCGGGCTTCCCGGGGGCCGGCAGGACAACCTTGCCCACTTCCGGGACGGGCCAGAGCCAGGATCGGATCGCCGCGAGCCATCCCTCATACCAGGACGCCGCCGCGATGAAGGCGCGGTCGCTTTCCGAGCGCCGGAGAAGGTCCTGATATTTCTCGAAAGCGTGAAGCGTCGCCGGTCCGATAAGACCGTCAACAGTCACCTCAATTCCGGCTTCCTTCATCAGCTTCTGCTGATAGCCGATGATGAGACGCTTCGCCCGCCACGGACGGCCGGTGTCATCCTTCGGATTTCCGAGGGCTTCCCGCATCGCCGCTTCCGTTTCCGGGCCGAACTTCCCGTCAACCGTAACGTTGAGCGCCCGCTGGATCGCGTACGAAGTAAACGGGGTCATGTCGGCATCACTCCACCAACGCCATAGTTCGGAACGCCCGCCTTCAAATCGCCGTTCCAATCCAGATAGCCGTACCGCTTTCCGAGTTCCATGAAGTATTCCGAGGCGTACTGCTTGTCATAGTACCACATTCCTTCCTGATTTGGTCCGTTGATGAACTGACCGGGAGGGCTTGTCTTGAGGCCAACGCGGCCGTCCGACATCTTGTTGTCGTGGAACAAAAGGTTTCGGACCGTCCCGGCCGTTTGGGCCGGTTGGTGATCGGTCGTGATGACGCCATATAGCGGGATGGGATAGCCGTCCACGTTTCCGGCCACGATGTTGTTCGCGATGACCATGTTCTGCACGAGTGACCCGGCGTATCGAGCGCGAACCGAAATCGTGTGACCGGCTCCGGCCAGGATGTTCCCGCCGCAATAGACTTCCTCCAGGACGCCTGTCCCGTGTTCCGTCACGAAGCGAAGTATCTGCGTGGAGCCATACGTGCCTTCGTCATAGTAGGTCGATGTGCCTGGCATCCAGAAGGTATTCTGAGTCACGGTAAGTCGCGAGCAATCCCAAACCTGAAGTCCGTCCGCGTGCGCCGACGGAATACCGAAGCCCAAGACGCGGATCATATTCCCATGATAATGAACGTCGTGGCCGGACGCCTTGAGCGCGTCGCCGCGTGAATACTCGATGTCGCAGAATGCCACGTGTCCGTAGTTGTTGGCCATCGCGTCGTTGATAAAGCGCCGCAACGTGCAGTATTCAACATAGGCCGCATAATCCTCCACGTTGGACTTACCAATGGCGGCGTAGGCATTATAATTGCCGTCGATGTAGCAATCCCGGATGGTTACATCTTTGGCGTAGATATTAGAAATGTCGATAGATCCAAGTACATAATACCCTTCCAAGACGTTGTAGACGTTATTTCGGAATAAGACGCGATTTGTCGGAGCGGCCCAATCAACGCCCGCTGCGGTCGCTTCGGGAGAACTTGCGTTCACGAGTTCTTCGAACGGGATGCGGCACCCGAAGTCTACGCCCGATTGCATGAATGCTTTACTATTGAGCGGAGCCGTGTTGTAGCCCATCATCTTCGCGAGCCCTTCATAAAGGGTATTCTTGATGGGGAAACGAATGTGGTGAACTTCTAGCGCGTTGTTGTCGAAGTTCTTTTCCACTTCCTGCATAATCTTGAGGTTGGCGATAGAGATTTTGGCGCCAATAGACGGCTTGGTGACGCCACGGAGGATGTCGCCCAATTCGGCCAACGCGACGTTTTCGAGGTTCGAAAGCCGCGACCAAACTTTTCTCAGCGTGCCCGGATTTTCCGGGTCATCTTCCTCCGTACAGATGTACAGGTTCGTATCTTCCTTGTCGTAACAGGTACGACCGGGAGTGATAACCGCAGACGCGGGTGTCGTGATCGTCAGTGCCGCGTCGCGCTGCGCCGTGAGTGAGTAGATGATAGGCGTCAAGCGAGCTTCGACCGACGTGAACCCGTCCGCGACAACTCGCGAAAGCGTCTTCACCACCTGACCTTCGCGCGTCGAAACGGTTCCGACGTTCAACGGAGCCGCAGCCGCCGGGTTCGCAAGCGTCGAAGAACCGTTCACGACTTTGCCCAAGTCGGAAACGTCGCGCTGCGCGTTTTCTAATTCCTGACGAGTGATAACGGCCATGACTTACCTCGTGCTGTTGTATAGTTCGGAGATTTCCTGCTCACTGAAGCAGCGCCGCCAATACCGTACGTCATCCGCCTTCGGAGGTACGGCCGCGTTGCCGATGCCGATGGGCTGAAGACCCGCGATGTTTGGAAGTGGAACGTTGATCTTCTGAGCTTTTAATACCCCGTCGAAGTACAAACGCAAAATGCGAGCATCAGCATCATATGTACAGGCGATGTGGTGCCAGAGATAATCGCCGGACGGGAAGCCGACCCACGTCAGGCCGAACATGTTGTCTTGATGGCCTGCCTGGATACGGTTGCCGTTGGTACAAACGAACCGCTCCGTCGTACCGTTGCTGAGGAAGCCGCAATCTAGACCGCCGGTCTGGTAGACCCAAGCCGCCTTCGTATATGAGCCGCCGTGGCTCATGAGGGTCGCGGAGGTAAGCCGCGAAGCCGTACGAACGGGAATGTTGGTGAACACGTAGCCGTTGCGGGCTTCGTCAAAGGTGATCGTGGCCTTACCAGTTGACGTACCTTCGTCAACGTCTTCGCCGCGAGCCGAAGCGTCCTTGAACTCCTGAGAGTCAAAATTGAGCCAGAAAGCGAGGTCATCCAGATAGTAGAAGCGCGGATCATACTTGACGCACGACACCTGGTATGAGAAGTTGTCGCGCGGTCGCGTTTCCTGAATCAGAAATGCCTGCGGAGCCACTTCGTCATTGCCCCGGATAAGATACGTGGTCCGCGCGTAATTGAGCGGGTCAAGTGCGAGCGAGCCCTTCGGAGCGTACGCCAGATTGCACTTCCGCTTCGCGTAACGTTCCTGGAGGAAGTTGACGTTGTAGCGAAGCGT
>Ga0172380_10000661_pt1 | contig 63984 bp, 68 predicted proteins | sample Leawe162metaG_FD_119747 | JGI IMG/M metagenome (GOLD analysis project Ga0172380, IMG submission 119747) | Leachate microbial communities from a municipal landfill in Southern Ontario, Canada - Leachate well 162 metaG | ecosystem: Engineered > Solid waste > Landfill > Unclassified | place... | reverse complement strand
GCCGGCATCTGGACCAAATCGGAGCGGTGGCCGTCATCCCATCGACCCGCTCACGCAAGGTCCCGATCCCCCACGACCCGCTGGTCTACAAGCTCCGCAACCGCATCGAGCGCTGCTTCAACAGGCTCAAGCACTTCCGCCGCTTCGCCACCCGCTTCGACAGGCTGGCCAGCCACTACCTGGCCTTCATCCACATCGCCGCTTCCATGCTCTGGATGCGGTGAATGTCGATTCGTCCTAGGTGTGTGGTCCCGGGATGAGATGGTGCGGGTTTATCTTGAAGATTGACGGGTCCTTGGTCCAGGCCTCGCAGATGACTTGGTAGGGCGTTCGCCACCGCAAGGCCTTGAGGTGCTTGGCGAAGTTGTGGGCTGTGACGAAGGCAAGGACATGGGCTCTGAGGCTCTCCAGGTCGTCGTAGTGGTAGGTCTTGACCGTGGCGTCCTTGACGGTGCGGTTCATCCGCTCGGCCTGGCCGTTGGTCCACGGGTGGTAGGGTTTGGTCAGCCGGTGCTGGATGCCGTTTTCGATGCAGGCGCGACCGAAGATGTGCCCACCAGGGGAGCCGTGACCTTGGCTCTCGCGATACTTGGGCAGGTCGGCGAAGGCCATGCCGTTGTCGGTCAACACGATGTGGATCTTGTAGGGGGAAGGCGTTGATCACGTTCCGCAGGAAGGCCGCCCCCGCCATCTTGCCGGCCTTGTCGTGGAACTCGACGTAGGTGAACTTGGAGACCCGGTCGATCGCCAGGAACATGATCAGCTTGCCGTCGGCGTGGCGCAGCTCGCAGCTGTCGATATGGATGTAGCCGATCTCGTAGGTCTTGAACCGCTTGCGCTTCTCAGCGGTCTCCTCGACCGGCAGGCGAGTGAGGTGGCGCCGGTTGTTCGGACAGTTTGGCGGCTTGGCTAAGGTTGGTTCAGGTTCAGATCATGCCGCCAGTTTGTGCTCGGGTTTAGCCCTATCCGGGGCGAGCCCCGGATAGGGCGGCGCCTGGATTTGCCCATAGGCCTCGTCGGGGGTGGCTCCGGCAAGGGCAGAGTGGGGCCGGATGGTGTTGTAGTAGCCGATCCACCTGGTCAGCCCCGCCCGCAGCTCCGATCCGGTCTCGAAGGCGTGGATGTAGACGCATTCGTATTTGAGGCTGCGCCAGAGCCGCTCGATGAAGACGTTGTCCATCCAGCGGCCGCGGCCGTCCATGGAGACCCGCACGCCGGCGTCCTTCAGCACATCGACGAAGCGGGGCGAGGTAAACTGGCTGCCCTGGTCGGTGTTGAAGATCTCAGGCGGCCCGTAGCGGGCCAGGGCCTCCTCCAGGGCCTGGATGCAGAACTCCGCGTCCATGCTGTTGGACAGCCGCCAGGACAGCACCTTCCTCGTCGCCCAGTCCATCACCGCCACCAGGTAGAGGAAGCCCCGCCGCATCGGGATGTAGGTGATGTCCGAGCACCAGACCTGATTGGGCCGGTCGATGGTCAGCCCGCGCAGCAGGTACTTGTAGGCCCTGTGCTCGGGGTGCGGGATCGTGGTGCGCGGCTTCTGGTAGATCGGCGCCAGGCCCATCTTGGCCATCAGCCTGCGCACCCGCATCCGGCCGACCATATAGCCCCGCCGTCGCAGATGCCGGGCCATCTGACGCGAACCGTACCAGGGCGTCTCCAGGAACGTCTCGTCGATCAGCCGCATCAGCGCCAGGTTCAGCAGGGTCTCGCCAGCCGGCTGGTAGTAGAAGGCCGATCGGCTGATCGACACCAGCGTGCACTGCCGCCCAATCGACAGCCGGGGATGGTCGGCCTCGATCATCTGTCGCCTCCGGTCCAGGCTCAACGACCGAAGGCTTTGGCTAAAAAATCCCGTTCCACCACCAGTTGGTCGATCTTGGCGTGCAGCTTGTCGATCTCGCCCTCCCGGGCGCCCTCGCTCGCCTCGGCCTTGCCGGAGAACACCCCCGACAGCCCCTCGATCGCCTGTTTGCGCTAGGCCGCGATCATCGTCTGGTGAACGCCGTGCTTCGTCGCCAGCTGCGACAGGGTCAGCTCCCCCTTCAACGCCTCCAGCGCCACCTTGGCCTTGAAATCAGCCGAATATCGCTTCCGCTTCCCAGTCATTAAGTCCGTCCTTCAAAGAGGCCGAACCTACCTTAGCCAACTGTCCGATTTTCCGGCGCCACCTCACTGCTTGGAGGTCTCGTCCAGACAGACCAGCGGCCGGTCGCGATCACGCGACCGGGTATAGACCTCCAGCACATCCTCCATCGCCGCCACGAAGGCGGCGTTGGCCTTGGGTGGGATCACCGGGACTGTCATGGATTTCGTGCGGGAGGCGGCGGATTGACATTTTGGCCGCGGCCTTCGTGAACTGCTCACCGAACAGCACGGCGAACTGGGCCTTGGCCAGGCACCACTCCCTGGCGGGCATGGTCCATTCTTTCTCGGCCTGGTTCAAGACCAGGTAGAGCAGTTTCAGCGCCGCCTCATCGGTGGGGAAGTGGCCCCTGGCGCGAACCGCCCGGCGCGGCTTGGAGTTCAGAGCCTCGATGGCGTTGGTCGTATAGAGGATGCGCCGGACCTCGCCGGGGAAGGAGTAGAAGGGGATCACCTCGCTCCAGGCCCGTCGCCAGCCTTGGCCGATGGCCGGGTATTTCTGGCCCCAGGGCCCGGTGGTCAGGCCCGGGAAGTGCCGCACCACATCATCGGATCCCCGCAGCGGATTGGGCCCGAATCCTTTCGACCACCTCCAGAACGCGTCCATCCGAGAGATCGTTTGCCAGCTTGGACTGATCCACCAACGCGAAAACGTCGGTCAGGCTGATCCCAACCGGATCGCGCCGCCAGAGCAGCTCCGTGATTCCCTCCGCGCAGGGACGCACCTCCTCGCTGTCGTCGCTGAGGGCCTCCGCCAGCTTCTCGCCCGGCTTGAGACCGGTGAATTCGATCATAACATCCACATCCGGTGTCTTGCCGCTAAGTTCGATCATCTGGCGGGCCAGGTCGGCGATCTTCACCGACTCGCCCATCTCCAGCAGGAATTTGCGCGGAGCCCCGCCCTCCCGACCGGTGCTGATCGCGGCGCTGTGCAATACCAATTGTACTGCCTCGGGGATGGTCATGAAGAAGCGGTTGACGTCGGGGTGAGTCACGGTCACCGGGCCGCCGCGGGCGATCTGGTCGCGGAAGATCGGCACCACCGAGCCGGCCGAACCCAGGACGTTGCCGAAGCGGACGGCGGTCATCCGCGTCCCGCCCTGCGGGGCCAGGTCCAGAAGGGACTCGGCGATGCGCTTGGTCGCACCCATGACATTGGTCGGGGCCACAGCCTTGTCAGTCGAGATCAACACGAACTGGGCCACGTCGTGGGCGACGGCGGCCTGAATGACGTTCCAGGTGCCGAGAACATTGGTCAGGACACCCTCGGCCGGATTGTTCTCGACCAAGGCGACGTGTTTCAGCGCCGCGGCATGGAAGATGATGTCTGGCCGTTCATTGCGAACCACCTCGGCGACGCGATCAGTGTCACGGACATTGGCCAAGATAGCGCGGCGGCCAGCCTCGGTGCGGCTGCGCGCCAGTTCGCGGTCGATCTCGAATAGCAGGAATTCGGAATGATCGACCATGCTGAGGTGCGAGCAGCCGAGCGCCAGCAGCTGGCGGCAAAGCTCGGAACCGATACTGCCGCCCGCCCCGGTGACCAGAACCCGACGGCCGGCGACCAGCTCCCGAATCGGCGCCGCATCGAGAGAAATCGCTTTGCGCGGCAGGAAGTCCTCAAGCGGAATTTCCTCCAGCTTGTCCGGCGCGTCCGACGATCCGCTGATATCGGCCAGACTCTGCGGCTTGAGAAGAGTGTGCCCGGCCCGACGCAGCTCCCCAATCCGTTCGATGGAAAAGCCATAGGCCTGGACAGGATCGTCCAGGAACACGATGGCGTGCGGCTGGGCGCCCGGGCCAGTCAGACCGCTATGCGATGGCCGCCAGGTCGCCAGTTCGCCGATGAAGGGCACGCCATGGAGACGAAGGCCCACCTCATCGGGATGGGGGGTGATGACCCCGATGGGCTGATACGGCGAATGGGGGTCGCCCTGCAGCAGTCTCAGTTGGCGATCAGCCGCGGCCATGGGCCCCACGATCAGCGCGGGCGTCCGGCTCGTCGTCGGCCGCGGCCACCAGCTGGGCAGGAAATGCGCCGCCAGGCCTGGGTCGTGCGGCAGGCGCCAGGCCATACGAAAGCCGACCAGCAGCGCGAGGCTGACCAACCATGTCAGGGGCAGCACGGAGCGCGGAAGCTGAATGCCGCGATCAAGGAAAAAGATCAGCCCCAGGAACAGGCCCGTGGAGATGGTGATATTGCGGGCCAGCCCCACCACCTCGCGAAGGGAGGCATAACGCCAGGCCGACCGCTCCGCCTGGAAGACCATCTCGACGCCGCCGCCAATCAGCGCATAGAGGCCCGCCCAGCCGATCACCCGGAATGAATCCGGATTGGTGCCCCACCAGATCAACGGCGTCGCCCGGCGCAGCGCATAGGCCAGGATAAAGCCCAGGAACAGCAGCGCGACGTGAAGCGCGAACTTCGCGACCCAGGACAGCGTCAGGTTCGTCCGCGGCGTTCCAACGATACCCGTCATCAATCCCCTCGATGGTCCCCGCGCCACGACACTCGCGCCAGAAAAACCCACTTTGCCCTAGCTTGTGCGACAGGCGTTTTACAGAAATCAGCGCGCAAGACAAACGCATACAACATAAGGGACGCGGGGCGGCGCCCATGTAACCTCACCACACCCTCACCTCCGCCTCACGCACATACCGGTCGACGATGGTGGGGGAGGTCCAGCCGCCGGCGGTCATGATGTGGAGGAGGTCGCGGCCGGCGCGCATCAGGTCCTGGGCGACGCCGATGCGCATGGAGTAGCCGGACAGGCTGGCGGCGACACCCTCGCCCAGGCCGGCGCGGCGGGCGGCGGTCTTGAGGGTGCGGTTGACGGCGACCGGGTTCATCGGTGCCACGCCGACCTTGCCCGCGATGACCGGGCGAAGGAGCGGGCCGTCGATGATATCGGCGGCGGCGAGCCAGGCCTTGAGATGATCCATCGTCGGCGGCGAGAGATGCGCCCAGCGGCCGTCGCCGAACGGGTCGGTCTTGGCCCGGCGAACCAGGATCCTGGCCCCGCCGTCGGGCAGGGGCCGCAGGTCCTCGATCAGCAATCCCACCAGTTCGGAGCGTCGGCAGAGACTGTCATAGCCCAACGCGATCAGGGCGCGGTCGCGCAGGCCGTGGAGCGTGTCCGCCGGGCAGGCGTCGATCAGTTGACGGCGCAGATCGGCGTTCAGGCCGAGCGCCTGTTTGGGCCGCCGACGTTTGGCCCGCAAGGCCCGGCGCAGGGCGATCGAGACCGCCTCATCATCCACCGGATTGGGCAGCCTGAGCAGCCGGTGCAGCTTGCGGATCGAGGCCAGGCGCCGGCGCAGGGTCGCCGATGACGAGACCCTCGCGTCGTCGGCGATGAAGGCGGCGACCGTGTCGGGCGAGGCGGGCAACAGCGGCTCGCCGCGCGACTGACGCCAGGATTCAAGCCTGGCGATGTCGGCGCGATAGCCGCGCAGGGTGTTGTCGGCATAGGCGCCGACAAGGCCGTCCATAACGGCGCGCCAGTTCAGGCCCGGCGCCATCACGCAGGGCGTGTCAAAAGAAGACATGAGTTCCTCATCACAACGACGGTAGATCATCCTCTTCAACAATCGCGCCATTCTCGCCTAAAAATTTACGAATGAAAGGTATAGTTGCCGTCATTGTGCCTGATGATATGGTTCATGGTCGTGAAAGATGATGTAACAAGACGGGATTTTCTTCATATTCGCAAATTATTGTGCGAAATACACCCACTATGATCTTGACTTTAATCGCACCAGGAGTGCCTAGTCATGCTTAACGATCCCCCGTTTGGAAATTGCGGGCGGGACGGATCGCGGCTTGGAGCTCGATGGGCGGCATGACCTTTTCATTCTCATCGGCGGCGGTTCGGGCGGGAGACGCGGGGCCTTACGCGGCGCTCGTTCTGGAGGGAGTGATTCCGGCGCGGATCGCCGATCTTATTGGCGAGCCGCCTCTGACACGGCTTGAGGATCTGTCGATCTATCTTCGGCTGCTGGCGGCCTTCATCGAGACCCTGGCGCCAGGCGACATCGCCGAATGGACCTGGACCAAATTCATCGTCGATCTGGTCTGGGAACGGCGCCGGCTGCAACGGGCCAAGGTGCTGCTGCTCGAACAGATCCAGCGAAACCTCGCCATGAATCTACTGGCCGATCCCGCCGTGCTGCGGGAGGCGCGATTGACCGTCGCGGAGCGGACTGATCTGGCCTCCGGCGTGGCGGCGGCCAAGCCGCAAGCGATCGCCACGTTCCAGGCCCACCTCGCCCGGCTCGGCAAGGATGTGTCCGATGTGGGGGATAGCGCCGCCTATGTCAGCATCGACCAACTCGCGCCGGTCAACGCCCTGATCCTGCTTTGCGAACAGCGTCTCGATGAGACCCTGAAGACGCTTCTAAAATGGCGCGCGCGGTTCCACACCCGCGCCGCGGCGGCCCTGGCCGATGCGAGCCTGGCGGCGAATGCGACCGGCGAGCCTGGCCATTTCGACATTCTCTGATCGCCGAGCGCCGAGCGGTTTGAACGGTTGACCCTTTGGACTTCAGGCCATGACCAGTCAGGCGCGGATCGACGCCAATCGGGCCAACGCCGCCCGCAGCACCGGCCCGCGATCAGCGGCCGGCAAGGCGAGGTCGAAACTGAACGCCCGCCGTCACGGGCTGGACACGCCGCTTTCCACCCTGCCGGAGCTGCGGGCGCGATCGGCCCAGATCGCCGAGAGCTTCAGCGAGAACTTCGGCGAGGGGCGGTCAGCGCCCGCCGCCGCCGCGGCCGCGGCCTCAGCCTCAGTGGCCGCCTTGGCCCATCTGCAGATGTTGCGGGTCGAGGCCCAGCGGCGAGAGGTCCTCTCCCAGAACGTTGAGACCATCCTCGCCCGGCTGGTGGCGCTGGGCGGCGTTGAGGCCGATGTCGCCGAGCTGGCCCTGGCGCTTGGCCTGGCGCAGGCCGCCCCCGAGCTTTTGGCGCTTGAGCGTCACCGGCGCCGAGCCCTGTCGCGTCAGCGGCGCGCGCTGCAGGCGCTGCTCTCGACCGAGGCCGCCGCCGACTCCGACGGTGCCGTCCGATGCTGACGACGGGGCGTCGGCCCGTTTGAGCGTTTTGGCGGAACGAACCCAAAGTGCTCTCACCACCTGCTCCGTTATCGGGCATGTCCGATAACACCCATTATCGCGACCACCCCATCGCCCCCCTTGACACCGCCTCGTCCACCCCGCCACTCCCAGTTGAGAATCGGAGGCGTCGATGTCCATCTTCCCCGTGATCATGTGCGGCGGCGCCGGGACGCGGCTTTGGCCGGCGTCGCGGCCTTCGCGGCCCAAGCAGTTCGTGTCGTTGAGCGGTGGCCGATCGACGTTCCAGAGCACCATGCTGCGCATGGCCCCATTGAACGAGCGCGGACTTCCCATCGTGGTCTGCGGAACGCGCTATGAAGACCTGGTCCAGCGCCAGCTGGCTGAAATCGGGCTCAACGCCCTGCTGCTGCTCGAACCGGAGCCGCGCGATTCGGGGCCCGCCATGGCCGCCGCCGCGGCCCTGATCGCCGAGCTTGACCCGGACGGCGTGGCCGCGATCGTGGCTTCGGATCACCATATCCCCGATGACGAGGCCTTCCGGGCCGCGGTCGTGATCGCCGCCGGCGCAGCGGCCGCGCGCTGGGTCGTGACACTGGGCATAAGGCCCGCCTCGCCCTCGACCGCCTATGGCTACATCGATCCCGACGACGAGGCCGCCCTGGGGGCCGTCCGGAGGGTGCGGCGCTTCGTTGAAAAGCCGGACGCCGAGCGGGCGGCGCGATTCCTGGCCGACGGCTTCCTCTGGAACAGCGGAAACTTCGTCGTCGGCGCGGGCGCCATGCTGGACGAACTGGACCGGCACGCGCCGGACCTGGCCGCGACCGCCCGCGCGGCGGTGGCCCAGGCGACCCGCGGCGAGGACGTCCTGCGTCTCGATCCCTGCTTTTGCGCCGCGCCGAAGATTTCGATCGACTACGCCCTGATGGAGAAGACTGATCGGGCCGCGGTCCTGCCGGTGGACTTCGTCTGGTCGGACCTGGGCGCCTGGGACGCCATCCACGCGGTTGGCGAGCGTGACGACGCCGACAATAGCGTCACGGGGGACGCTCTGCTCATCGACTCCACGGGCTGTTTCATCCGCAACGACGCGGGCGTCCGCCTGGCGGTCGTCGGACTTCGCGATATCGCGGTGGTCGCCGAACGCGACGCCCTGCTGATCTGCGATCTGAACGCTTCCCAGTCGGTAAAGGCGGCGGTCGATGGCCTCAAGGCCGCTGGCGCGCGGGAAATCGACCTTCCGCCAGAGATCGACCTGGCCGGCTGGGCGGAACGGTACGATGTCTGGCTGCGGACCAGCGCCCTGCCGCTCTGGTGGGTTCTCGGCGCCGACCATCGGCATGGCGGATTCCACGAGACCCTCGACGGCGGAGGGGCGCCGGTCGGCGGCCCTCGCCGGGCGCGCGTGCAGACCCGCCAGACCTATGTCTTCGCCACGGCCGCGCACATGGGCTGGCCCGGTCCCTGGCGCCAGGCGGCGGAGCATGGGCTGGACTTCTTCCTGCGGCGCTACGCTCGCTCTGACGGCCTGTTCGCCACCCTGGTGTCGGCGGATGGCGCCACGGTGCTCGACGATACGCCCATGCTCTATGATCAGGCCTTCGCCCTGTTGGCCATGGCCGCCGTGGTCCGGGCCTGGCCTGAGCGGCGGGACGTGAGCGAACGGGCCGAGGGCCTTCTGGCCAGCCTGTCGTCGATGCGAGCGCCAACTCGAGGCTTTCGCGAGAATGGACGCTGGCCTCGCCAGGCCAATGCCCAGATGCACCTGCTCGAGGCCGCCCTGGCCTGGTTCGAGCTCACGGGCGAGGCCGCCTGGGGCGGGCTGGCCGACGAACTGGCCGAGCTGGCCCTGGACGCCTTCATCGACTCTCGGGGCCTGTTCCTGCGTGAGGTGTTCGACGAGGCCTGGCGGCCGGCGGCGGGGGATGACGGCCGGTTCATCGAACCTGGTCACCAGTTCGAATGGGCCTGGCTGCTGACGACCTGGGCGCGCCTGCGGCCGGGGCGTGACGTCGCCGCCGTGGTCGATGGCCTGATGAAGGCCGGCGCCCGGGGGGTCGATGCGCGCCGCGGCGTCGCGGTGGACGAGCTGTGGGACGACCTGTCGATGCGCAGCGATCGGGCGCGGCTGTGGCCGCAAACCGAACGGCTGCGGGCTTCGCTCGCCTGTCTGGATAGGGCCGGCGCCGAGTCCGGCGCTCGGCGGACGCGGGCGGCGACGGAGGCGGCCAGCGCGCTCTGGCGGTACCTGGAGACGCCGGTTCCCGGGCTTTGGCGCGACAAGCAGGACGCCGCTGGCGATTTCCTTGAGGAGCCGGCGCCGGCCAGCTCGCTCTATCATATTCTCGGGGCGGTCATGGCCCTCAAGGCCATGGTCCTTTAGTCGCCTTCAGTGGAAAGCACGGCCGTGGTCACGCCATCGTCGCCGCGCCGCGCCTGCAGGAACCGGCGCGCCTCGCCGTCCAGCTCGACCGCCGTCAGCACGCCGGTGCGGTAGGCCCAGGTATCGACGCCGATGCGCCGGTCGTCGACATGGGGTTCCGTCATCGGCGTGTGGCCGTGGACGATCACCTTTTCCAGACGTCTGGAGTCCGACAGGAACGGCTCGCGAATCCAGCGCAGATCCTTGACGTGCTGGGCGTTCAACGGTCGCTGGGGATGGACGCCCGCATGGACGAAGAGGTAGTCGCCCAGGTCGATCCGGTCCTCCAGGCCCCACAGAAACCGCATGTGGTTTTCGGGGATGGCCGCCTTGAAGGCCTGATGGGTTTCCCGCCAGGCGTCGAGATTGGTTTCGTCCTCGGGCGTCGAGACGCCATAGGACCGCATGGTCGCCTTGCCGCCATAGCCGGTCCAGGCCATGCCCGCCTCCAGATCGTCGAGGAAGTGCAGCATCGCTTCTTCGTGGTTGCCGCACAGGAAGCGGGCGCCGGGGGCGCGATCCCGAAGGTCCAGCAACTGGTCGATCACCTGGCGCGATCCGGCGCCGCGATCCACGTAGTCGCCCAGGAAGATCAGCAGGGGCGGCGTGGCGTCCCCGCTCGTCTCCTCGAAGACAGCCTCCAGCAGGCCGGACAAAAGATCGTCGCAGCCATGGATGTCGCCGATGGCGTACACGCGTCGATCATCCAGGGCGCCAGCCTGCCGTCTGGGCTTGCGGCTGAGGAGTCGGGTGAAGAAATTCAAGTAGGACGTCCCCAATGGCCCATGCAGGTTTCAACGTTGGAGCGCCACGATCCCCATCACACGGGATGCTGCTTTTTCACAGCGCGCCGCCACGGTCAACGCAGTGAACCGGCTGGTTGTTCAGCGGGGCGCGCGCTCTTCGAAGGATATCCATCTGGCCCCGGTCCCGGGGCCCCGATCCGACCCCCGAGATATCCGTGACATGGCCGAGAATTCAAGCCTGGGGCCACTTGCCTCGCGCCGGGCGTTCGGTTCACATCCCCTGTCGCGCCGAAGCGGCCAAGCAGGAGCAGGGGAGCCGTCATGAGCATCTGGAAGGCTGGCGTGATCGCCGGGATCGCGGTTCTCGCCGCCACGGCCTGTTCCAAGACCGGGGACGGCGACGCCATCGACAAGGCCGCGCCCGCCGCCGTCGAGGTGCCGAAGCGTAAGCCGGGGCTGTGGAAACAGACCATGCTCGTGGAAGGCGCCGACGTGCTCCAGACGGTCAAGCTGTGCATCGACGAAGCCAGCGATCCCAAGCTGGCCTGGTGGGGCCAGCAGGGCTTCAAACAGGCTTGCAGCAAGAACGAGATCAATCGTCAGCCTGACGGGTCGTGGAAGTTCAGCTCGGTCTGCGAGGGCGCGGGGGTGAAGACCACGAACGACGGGGCGGCGGTCGGTGATTTCAGCTCAAGGTATCAGCTGCGGGCGGAATCGACGACCACCGGCGCCCCCATCCCGCAGCTGAACGGCTCGCGGACCATTACGATCGACGCCGAATGGGTGGGCGAATGCCCGGCCGGCATGAGCCCTGGCGATCTGGAACTGCCGAACGGCCAGCGCATGAACATGCTGGAAGTGAGCGGTCAGTAGTTCACTGTCGGGCCGCCTACCGACTTTCGCTGGTCGCCAGACGAGCGGGAGTCGGCGTCAGCGGCTCTCCCGTGGCTTGTTTGCGTCGAATTTCCTCGACCGTGGCGGCGATGTTGGTCGCCCGCTCCAACGAGCCGGGGTGCGACCACTGGGCGTAGCGGGAGCGGCCGAAGTCGGCGCCGTACTGCCGCCAGAAATCGCGCGCCGCCGCGTAGTCGTATCCGGCGCGGGCTATCAGATAGAGGCCTACATAGTCCGCCTCGCGTTCGACGGTCAGCAAGCTCCCGGGCATCGTGCCGGCGTTGCCCAGGATCGCCCCGGCCGGGCCGCCGCCGGCGATCCGCGCGCGGTGCTTCATGACGTTGTGGCCCAGCTCGTGACCCAGGATGACGGCCAGCTGGTCGTCGGTCGCCGCGTAGCGGACGAACGCCGTGGTGATCACCACCTGCCGCCCGTCGGCCCAGGCGCTGACGTCCTCCGACGGCGTCAGCTGGGCTTCATAGGCGCAACCGGCGACCGGCGTGAGCGTCAGCGACAGGCGCTTGCCGCTCCGCTCGACCGTCAGCGCGCCCGCGCCGTCCGCCAGGGCGCGGTCGAGCAGGGCGCGGGCCTTCGCGGTCTCGTCATAGGTCGGTGGATCCTGGTCCGGCCGGCCGGCGGTGTCGGCGAAATCGACCCCGTCGATGGCCACCAGGCTGTCGCCGACCTCGACGCCGGCCCTGGCGGCCGGACCGCCCGGCGCCACGGTCAGCACCGCCGGGCGGCCGGTCAGGCCGAAATAGCGCGTCGCCACCGGACGGATGTCGATCCCGTACTGCAGGGCGTGATGCAGCATCATGCCGGTCAGCAGCGCCTTGTCGGCGCAGAGATCGAGGTTGGCGACATTCAGGCGGAACGCCACGGCGGCCACGCGGCCGTCCTGCTGCCGCAGCCGGTCGAGACTGGCCTCCTGCTGGAACGTCGCCTCGGCCCGCAGGGCGTCGGCGTCGGCCGACGGCAGGGCGACGACGGGCTCGACGGTGGAACAGCCGGCGAGCGCCGTCAGGAAGAGGATCGCCGCCGGTTTCGCCATCGTGCCCGTCTCCGTCGCAAGCCGGCCGACCATAGCCGCAGCCGGCGATCATCTCCAATCACGGACCGCGCGAGGTTGGCGTCCGTTTGCCGACCCGACTATAAGCGGGCGCCGGATTGATCATGGCCGTGAAGGAACGGGATTGGACGCACTTCCCCTGACTCTGACGAATCCACGCATCTGCGTTCTGGGCCTCGGCTATGTGGGGCTCCCGCTCGCGGTGGCGTTTGGCGTCCAGCACGACACGGTCGGATACGATCTCGACGCGGGTCGCATCGCCGAGCTGCGCCTGGGCCGAGACCGCACGCTGGAGGTCGAGCCCGAAGCGATGGCGGCGGCGACGCGGCTGCGGTTCTCGGCCGACCCGGCCGACCTCGAGGACCGCAACGTGTTCATCGTCACGGTGCCGACGCCGATCGACGAGGCCCGCCGTCCCGACCTGACGGCGATCAGCGGCGCCAGCCGGGCGATCGGCGCCTGCCTCAAGCCAGGTTCGGTGGTGATCTACGAATCGACGGTCTATCCCGGCTGCACCGAGGAGGTCTGCGTGCCGATCCTCGAGCAGGTCTCCGGTCTGAAATACAACCGTGACTTCTTCTGCGGCTACAGCCCGGAGCGGGCCAATCCCGGTGATCGGCAGCACCGCCTGTCGACGATCACCAAGGTCACGGCGGGCTCGACGCCTGAAGCGGCGGCCTTCGTCGATGGCCTCTATCGCGCCATCGTTCCGGCCGGCACCCACCTGGCCAGTTCGATCAAGGTGGCCGAGGCGGCCAAGGTGATCGAGAATACCCAACGGGATCTCAACATCGCGCTGATCAACGAGTTCGCGATGATCTTCAACAAGCTGGGCATCGACACGCTCGAGGTGCTCGAGGCGGCGGGCACCAAGTGGAACTTCCTGCCGTTCCGGCCGGGCCTGGTCGGCGGCCACTGCATCGGCGTCGATCCCTACTACCTGACCCACAAGGCCCAGGAGATCGGCCACCATCCGGAGGTCATCCTCGCCGGCCGGCGGATCAACGACCAGATGGGCGCCTATGTCGCCGGCCGGGTGCTCAAGCTGTTGGCCCAGAAGGGGATCAATCCCGTGGGGGCCCGGACACTCGTTCTGGGCCTGGCCTTCAAGGAGAACTGCCCGGACCTGCGCAACACCAAGGTCGCCGATCTCATCGCCGAGCTTTCCGAGTTCAGCCTGAGCGTTGACGTCCACGATCCCTGGGTAGACCCCGCCGAGGCCAGGCACGAATACGGGCTTACCCTGACCGAAAATCCGGATCTTGGTCACTACGACGTCGTCGTTCTGGCTGTCGCCCACGATCAGTTCGTCGCCTTGGGCGTGGACGGTATTCGCGCGTTCGGCAAACCCTCCGCGGTGCTGTACGACATCAAGTCAGCGCTTCCGCGCGATGGTGTTGACGCCCGGCTATAGCGCTGATCGTCGCCCAACTCCCGGACGAAAGGCGGAAGGCTAGGCGGCCTTCCGCCGCCGCAGCCACAGAAACGCGATCCCGACCACGAAGAAGGCGCTGCACAGCCAGCTGCCTTCCGGACCCTCCGCGCCGCCGGTCAGGCTGTCCGGGCCCTGCGGAACCAGGCGGACCAGCAGGGCCGGCAGATCAATCGTCATCCCCGTGACCGGCAGGTCGAAACCGACGCCCAGCAGCCAGTTCCAGCCGGCATGCCAACCCATCACGCCCCAGATGTTCTCCGCCCGGATCGCCCAGGCGCAGGCGAAGGCCGAGAACAGGAACGAGCTCAGCATGACCCGTGCCTCCTGGTGCGGCGAATAGTGCAGGAAGGTGAACACCAGCGAGACCAGCACCACCGCGACCGGCAGGCCCAGCTTGCGGGTGATCGCCGACAGCAGCCAGCCGCGGAAGATGATCTCCTCGACCCCCGCCTGGACGATGAAGCTCAGCAGCAGCAGACCAATGCCGGTCAGGGCGGCGGTCGAGGCCAGGGCCGGGGCGACGGCGCCCAGGCTGTAGCCGCCAGCCAGGCTGATGGCGACGACCACCGCCAGGATGGTCGCGGCGCCGACCAGCACGCCGCCCAGGAGGGTCTTCACCGGCGCGGGGCCGGTCAGACCGATGGTCGCCAGCGGCCGCCGCTCGACCCACAGCGTCCAGGCCAGGATCAACAGGCCGTTGAGGGCGAAGGGGATCACCAGGAAGGCGTACCAGCCGTTCAGGCCGAGCGGCTCGCCCCTGGCGTCCACCCACCCCTGGCGCTCCAACAGCGGTTCCGGTCCCAGCGCGGCCAGGGCCACGAAGAAGATGCACAGGAAGGGCGCGAACAGGCCCCAGGGCAGCCAGCCCTTGTGCGGTTCGGGCGAGAAGATCGTTTTCGTTGTCATGCGCCTAGCTAGGGCGGGGGCGGGGCTCGCGGATAGAATGATCGTGCGCGGGTTTCATGACCTTCAGCCAGGCGTTGGGCGTCAGGCCCCATGTCTTGCGGAACAGGCGGCCGAAATGGCTCTGGTCGGCGAAGCCGCAGGCGGCGGCGACATCGGCGCCGGACCGGCCGTCCAGCAGCAGGCCGCGCGCCTTCTCCAGCCGGCGCAGGATCAGGTAGCGGTAGGGGCTGGCGCCGAACATGGCCCGGAAGTCCCGCGACAGCCGCCAGCGATCATGGCCGGTCGCCTGTTCGAGCTCGGCCAGCGAAAAGGTCTCGTCGAGGCAGGCCTCGATGTAGTCTCGGGCGGCCTGGGCGGCCTCGCGGTTGGCGCGCCGGATCACGGCCACGCCGCCGGACGCGGCCTCAAGCGCCGCCGCGATCCCGACCAGGGCGTCCTGGTATTCGAGCCCGGTCAACGGACGGTCGTAGTCGGCCAGCAGGGCGTCGACCGCGTCGGCGAGCCTGGGGTCGCTCGAAAGCCCGCCATCGATGAACGGCAACGTCCGCCCGCCGAGCACCTGCTGGAGGTCGGCCGGCCGGATGTAGGCGGTGCGGTAGCGGAACGCCGCGCCGTCGCCGGCCCGGCCGTCATGCAGTTCGTCCGGGTGCAGAACGACAAGCTGGCCGGGCAGGGAGTGGCGCGTCTCGCCGCGATAGTCGAAGCTCTGGACACCGCCCAGGGTCACGCCGATGGCGTAGGTATCGTGGCGATGCGGCGCGTAGGCCGCGCCGGAGAAGCGGGCCTCGATCCGGTCCACGGCCCCCGGCGCCCTGACGAGCCAGTTCCCAGCGGCGGCGGCCAATCGATGTTCCCCTGCCTCACGACCCCCGCATGAAAGCACAGTCAGGGCTCGAAGCCGCATGAACACGCCTTCATGGTTGGGAATTCGGTGACAGTTTACGAATTGTCACCTGGCTGGCGGCGCCAGATTCACGGGCCGCAATTCGTAAACTGTCACCGAATTCTGAACCCGGATCGACCTGCACCTGATTCCGGGTCCACTGTGCCGGGCGAGACAGGGGAGTAGCCGGGATGTGGGTCTTGCTGGGCGTGGCGGTGGTGGTCGTGGGCTTCGCCGCGCGGCTCAATCCGCTGCTGATCGTGGCGGCGGCGGCGATCGTCACGGGGCTGGCGGCGGGGATGGATCTGCTGGCGACGCTGGCGATCCTCGGCAAGGCGTTTCGCGACAACCGCTACATCAGCGTGGTCTGGCTGATCCTGCCGCTGATCGGGCTGCTGGAGCGCGAGGGACTGCAGGAGCGGGCCAAGGCGCTGATCGGGCGGCTGAAATCGGCCACCGCCGGGCGGCTGCTGCTGATCTACATGGTCATCCGGCAGAGCACGGCGGCGATCGGCCTGACCTCGCTGGGCGGCCACGCCCAGATGGTCCGGCCCCTGATCGCGCCGATGGCCGAGGCCGCCGCCGAGGCCCAGCACCCGGACCTGACGCCCGCCACCCGTGACCGGGTCAAGGCCTTCGCCGCCGCCACCGACAACATCGGCCTGTTTTTTGGCGAGGACATCTTCATCGCCATCGCCTCGATCCTGCTGATCAAGGGCTTCCTTGAGGAGAACGGCATTTCCGTCGAACCGCTGCATTTGTCGGTCTGGGCCATTCCGACGGCGGTGCTGGCGCTGGTCATCCACGGCACGCGGCTGCTGCTGCTCGACCGGCGGCTGGCGCGGGAGGCGGGCCGGTGATCGGGCTCGACGTCCTCTATGTGCTAGCCGGCCTGCTGTTCGCGATCTACGCGCTCGCGACCGTGCTGGACGCGACCAACCCCAAGCGCTTCGGCTCGGCGGCCTTCTGGGGACTGTTCGCGGTCAGCTTCCTCGCCGGGTCCTACCTGCCGGACGTGGTCAACGGCGGCATTCTGGTCGCCATGGCGCTGCTGGCCGGGTTCAACCTGTTGGGCCGGGGCGAGCATGCCCAGCCGGTCGACAAGCCCGTGCGGGCCGCGCGCTGGGGCAACCGGCTGTTCATCCCGGCCCTGATCCCGCCCGTGGTGACCCTGCTGGGAACCCTGACGCTGAAAGGCGTGATGATCGGCGGCCAGCCGCTGGTCGATCCCAAGCAGGTGACGCTGATCTCGCTGGGCGCCGGCATCGTGCTGGCGACGGCCGTGGCCCTGGTGATGTTCCGCGCCAGCCCTGTCACCGCGACCCGCGAGGGCCGCCGGCTGATGGAGTCGGTCGGCTGGGCCGGGCTGTTGCCCCAGGCGCTGGCGGCGTTGGGGGCGGTGTTCGCGGCCGGGCACGTTGGCGACGTGATCGGCGAGCTGGCGACGACCTGGCTGCCGCTCGGCACGCCGCTGGCGGCGGTGGTCGCCTACACCCTCGGCATGGCCCTGTTCACGGCCATCATGGGCAACGCCTTCGCGGCCTTTCCGGTGATGACCGCGGCCATCGGCCTGCCGATCATCGTGGGGAAGTTCGGCGGCGATCCGGCGATCATGGGGGCCATCGGCATGCTGTCGGGCTTCTGCGGCACCCTGACGACGCCGATGGCGGCCAATTTCAACATTGTTCCGGCCGCGCTGCTGGAACTGACCGACCGCTACGGGGTGATCAAGGCCCAGGCCCCGACCGCCCTGCTGCTGCTGCTGGCCAACACGGTGCTGATGTATGTCCTCGTCTATCGCTTCTGACGCCCGGCTGACGGCGGACCTGGCCGAGCGGTTCGCCGCCATCGCGCTGGGCCACGTCACGCGCGAGTTCCCGCACAAGGCCGACCATGTGTTCACCGGCCTGCAGGACATCGGCCCGCATCGCACGCACCATCCGATCTTCTACGGCAGCTTCGACTGGCACAGCTGCGTGCACGGCTACTGGACCCTGGCGACCCTGCTGCGCCGGTTTCCGGACATGCCCAGCGCCCCCGCCGTACGGGCCCTGCTGGCGTCGAGCCTGACGCCGTCGAAGGTGGCGGGCGAGCTCGACTACCTGTCGCGGCCGATGAGCGCCGGGTTCGAGCGGCCCTACGGCTGGGCCTGGCTGCTCAAGCTGGCGGCCGAGCTGCGGCTGCACGAGGATCCGGCGGCGTTCAACGCCCTCGCGCCGCTGGCCACGGCTTTTTCCGACCGGTTCAAGAGCTTCCTGCCCAGGGCCACCTATCCGCTGCGGGCCGGGGTGCATTCCAACACCGCCTTCGCCCTGCGCCTGGCGACGGACTATGCCGAGACCTGCGACGATCCGCGGCTGGCGGACCTGGCCCGCACGACCGCCATCGACTGGTACGCGGCCGACGCCGACTGCCAGGCCTGGGAGCCCAGCGGCGACGAGTTCCTGTCGCCCGCCTTGATGGAGGCCGAATGCCTGCGGCGCATGCTGGCGCCGGAGGCGTTCCGCGCCTGGTTCACCGCCTTCCTGCCGGGCACGGCCGAGCGGCGACCGGCGACCCTGTTCACCCCGGCCACGGTCAGCGACCGCAGCGACGGCAAGATCGCCCACCTGGACGGCCTGAACCTGAGCCGCGCCTGGTGCTGGCGGGGGATCGCCTCGGCCCTGACGCCGGATGACCCGGCCCGGGCCGTGGCCCTGGAGGCGGCGGAAACCCACCTGGCCAGCGCCCTGCCCCACGTGGCCGGCGACTACATGGGCGAGCACTGGCTGGCGAGCTTCGCCCTGCTGGCGCTGCTGGAAACTTGACACCCCTTGACCGTCATGGCCCGGCTTGTCCGGGCCACCCAGGCGCATTTGGCGTTCAGGCATGGCCCCGGGACCTCGGCCCTTCACCTGACTGACCGTGTTCATGGGTGGCCCGGACAAGCCGGGCCATGACGACGTGAGGGGCCGTCGGCGCCCGCCGAACGTCGCCAGCGGCCAGATGCGCAGTGCGAACCGCCCGCTTGACTCATTGCGTTGATATCAACATAACTCGCGCATGGCCGCCGCCCCGACCGTTTCGATCGAAGCCACCCACCATGTGCGGGACACCTGCCTGTGCCTGCACGCGCAGCGGGCCGCGCGGGTGCTGGCGCGGCGGTTCGACGAGGCGCTGCGGCCGGTCGGTCTGACCAACGGCCAGTTTTCGTTGCTGATGTCACTGAATGGTCCCGAGCCGGCGCCAATCGGCCGGATCGCGGCCCTGCTGGGCGCCGACCGGACCACCCTGACCGCCGCCCTCAAGCCGCTGGTGCGCGACGGCCTGGCCGAGACCCGCGTCGATCCGGACGATTCCCGCCTGCGCCGCGTCGCGCTGACCGACAAGGGCCGCGCCCGGCTGGCGGCGGCCCTGCCGATCTGGACCAGTACGCACGCCGCCGTCGAAGCCGATCTCGGCGGGTCTGACCCCGCGCACCTGCGCGCCGACCTGCGGACCCTGTCCGCACCCCGGCCCGGATCGGCCGCCCCCGCCCTGTGCGACACCCCGGAGTAAGCCCATGACCGCCACCGTCACCGCGTTTCCGTGGGCGCCGCCCTTCGCCCAGGGCTTCGTCCGGGACCTGCGCATCCGCTGGGCGCTCGAAGAAGCCGGCCTGCCCTATGACGTGGAACTGCTGGCGCCGGGTGTCACCGACAGCGACGGCTATCGCCAATGGCAGCCGTTTGGCCAGGTGCCGGCCTACCGCGACGACGAGGTCGAGATCTTCGAGTCGGGGGCGATCCTGATCCATCTGACGGAAAAGTCGGAGGCGCTCGCGCCGAAGGATCCGGCGGGCCGGGCCCGGGTGGTCACCTGGATCGTCGCCGGCCTGAACTCCATCGAGCCCTTCTCGGTGAACGTGGCGATGCTCGATTCTTTCTACGCCGGCCAGCCCTGGGTGGAGGGCTACCGCCCGGTGGCGAGGGCCATTCTGGAAAAGCGACTGACGTCGCTCGGCAAATGGCTCGGCGACAAGGACTGGCTTGAGGGCCGGTTCACCGCCGCGGACATCATCATGGTCACCGTGCTGCGCGAGCTGGTCGCCTGCGGCATCCTGAAGGATTTTCCCAATCTCGACGCCTACCGCGCCCGCGGCGAGGCCCGGCCTGCGTTCCGCAAGGCGATGGACGATCAGCTGGCGACGTTCCGCGAGAACGCGCCAGCGTGACAGGCGAGGGGCCGCCGCCATTCAATTCACAAGGAGACAGCATGAAGACGTTTCTCGCTCTGTACATGGGATCGATGTCGCCCGACGCGACGTCGCCGGCCGACCTCGGCGAAGAGACCATCGCCGCCGGCATGGCGGCCTGGCACGGGTGGATGGCCCGGCACGCCGACGTGATCGTTGATGCGGGCGGCCCGCTCGGCAAGACCATGAAGGCCTCGGCGGACGGCGTGACCCACATGCGCAACGCCGTCACCGGCTATGTCATCATCCGGGCGGAGACGCACGAAGCGGCGACCGCCCTGTTCGAGGGCCACCCGCACTTCACGATCTTCCCCGGCGAGTCGGTGGAAGTAATGGAATGCCTGCCGATTCCGGGACGGTAGGGTCTCTGACCCCAAAAATTCCGCTCATCCCGGCGAAGGCCGAGGGACCCGGGCGTTTTTGACACAGCGGATGCCCTGTCCGGCTGGCGCGCGGGCCTTGCCTGAACCGTAAGCCGAAGCTCCGAAAAAGCCTGGGAAAGGCACACGCGCATGATCACCGTGTTCGGCGGGCAGACCTCACGATCGCTCCGGGTCGTCTGGTTGCTGGAGGAGATGGACCTGCCATACCGCGTGCGGCAGGTGGACATGATGGCCGAAACCCCGGACGCGGAGTTCCTGGCGGTGAACCCGGCCTACTACATCCCGGCCATCCAGGACGGCGACGTGACCATGGTCGAGTCCATCGCCATCATGGAATACCTGATGGCCCGCTATGGCCCGACGCCGCTGTCGCCGGCGCCGGACGATCCCGCGTTTCCGGCCTACCAGCAGTTCCTGCACCTGGGCGAAGCCGGTCTCGCGACCCTGATGATGCTCCCCGTCGTCAGCGGGTTCCTGGCGCCGGAGGGGGAACGCGACAACTGGGGCGCCCGTCAGGCGCGGCTGTGGGTCGAGAAGCGGTTGGAACTGGTCAGGGCGCGGCTCGCCCGCGCGCCCTACCTGGCCGGCGAGGCGTTCACGGCGGCGGACATTTCGGTGACCTACGCCCTCAACCTCGGCAGCCGGCATGGCGGCTTCGAGCTCGGCGAGGCCGAACAGACCTACCTCGCCCGCACCACCGGCCGCGCGGCCTTCGGACGCGCCCTGGAGACCTCCATGGCCGGAATCTAGTCCTGGCGGTCGGCGTAAGCTTTGAAGGTCATGCCGCTCATTCCGCCATCCAGCGTCCCGGCTTGCCGTGGGCCATGGCGTCACGAACTTCGATCAAGCGATTGATCGTCGTTAAACTGGATCCTAAGCCGCCGCCTTCACCGCGCCGGCGATCTCGCTGACCAGGGCGGCCACGAGGGTCTCGTCGTCCCCCTCGGCCATCACCCGGATCAGCGGCTCCGTGCCCGAGGCCCGCACCAGCACCCGGCCCGAGCCATTCAGCCGGACCTCGGCCTGGGCGATGGCCGCCTTGACCTTGTCGCTGTCGAGTGGCTTGCCGCCTTTGGCGAAGCGGACGTTTTCCATGCGCTGGGGCACCGGATCGAACTGGCGGGCCAGCGCGCTCATCGGCTTGCCGGACTGGACCATCACGGCCAGCACCTGCAGCGCGGCGATCAGGCCGTCGCCGGTGGTCGAGAAGTCCGACAGGATGACGTGGCCCGACTGTTCCCCGCCCAGGTTGAAGCCGCCGCCGCGCATCCGCTCCATGACATAGCGGTCGCCGACCGGGGTGCGCTCGAGCGCCAGCCCCTTGGCGGCCATGAACCGCTCCAGGCCCAGGTTGGACATCACGGTGGCGACGATGCCGCCGCCGCTGAGCCGGTCCTCGGCCGCCCAGGCGCCGGCGATCAGGGCCATGATCTGGTCGCCATCGACCAGCTGTCCGGTCTCGTCGCAGATCGCCACCCGGTCGGCGTCGCCATCGAGCGCGATGCCGATGTCGGCGCGGAATTCCCGGACCGCCTCGACCATCGCCGCCGGATGGGTCGAGCCGCAGTCGGCGTTGATGTTCGACCCGTTGGGGGTGACCCCGATCGGGATTACCTCGGCGCCCAGTTCGAACAGCACGTCGGGCGCCACCCTGTAGGCGGCGCCGTTGGCGCAATCGATGACCACGCGCAGGCCATTGAGGTTCAGCTGTCGGGGGAAGGTGGCCTTGGCGATCTCGACGTAGCGGGCCTGAGCGTCGTCGATGCGGCGCACGCGGCCCAGATTGGCCGGGGCGACCAGGCCCTCCTGCAGGCCCTCGTCCATATGGGCCTCGATCTCCAGCTCCCGTTTGTCCGACAGCTTGTAGCCGTCGGGGCCGAACAACTTGATGCCGTTGTCGGTGTAGGCGTTGTGAGAGGCGCTGATCATCACGCCCAGGTCCGCGCGCATCGAGCGGGTCATCATGGCCACCCCCGGCGTCGGCAGCGGGCCGAACAGACGCACGTCCATGCCCATGCTGGTAAAGCCGGCGACAAGGGCCGGCTCGATCATATAGCCGCTCAGGCGGGTGTCCTTGCCGATGACCACCAGATGGCGTCGGCCGTGGTTGCGGCGGAACAGCTTGCCGGCGGCCAGCCCCACGCGCAGGGCGACCTCGGCGGTCATCGGATGGCTGTTGGCCTGCCCGCGGATGCCGTCGGTGCCGAAATAGGTCCGTTTGCTCATTCAAATCCCCTGCCCCGCCATGCCGACGGTAAACACGCAACAGTCTGCAACGCACTTTTATGCCGTCTCGACGTCAGCCGATGATAAACGCCGCCCCGGGGACGATCAGTTCCCGCGATTGTAACCCTTCCGGCAGGGACGAAGAAACCAGGCATGTGCGGCATCATCGGCATCGTGGGCAAGGCGCCCGTCACGGACCGCCTTGTCGAGAGCCTCAAGCGGCTCGAATATCGCGGCTATGACTCCGCCGGGGTGGCCGTGCAGACGGACGGCAGGGTCGATCGGCGGCGGGCCCAGGGCAAAATTCGCGCGCTGGAGCTGGTGCTGGACGGCAGCCCGCTGACCGCGACGGTCGGTATCGGCCACACCCGCTGGGCCACCCACGGCGCTCCGTCGGAGCGTAACGCCCATCCCCAGACGGGCGGCCGCGTGACCCTGGTCCACAACGGCATCATCGAGAACTTCGCCGAGCTGAAGGCCGAGCTGAAGGCGGCCGGGCGGACTTTCGAGAGCGAGACCGACACCGAGGTCATCGCCCAGCTGATCGATTCTTGCCTCGACGCCGGCCAGGCCCCGCTGGCGGCGTTCAAATCGGCGCTCGACCGGCTGACCGGCGCCTATGCCCTGGCCGTGCTGGTCGAGGGCCACGACAACTTTATCATGGGCGCCCGCAAGGGCAGCCCGCTGGTGGTCGGCACGGGCGACGGCGAGATGTTCCTCGGCAGCGACGCCCTGGCCGTCGGCCCGTTCACCAACCGGGTGACCTATCTGGAGGAAGGCGACTATGTCGCCATCGACCATGACCGGGCCGAGATTTTCGACCAGACTGGCACCCCGGTCGAGCGGGAGACGAAGATCGTCTCCGCCGCCGCCGCCCTGGTTGAAAAGGGCAACTACCGACACTTCATGGAGAAGGAGATCCACGATCAACCGGAGGGCTGCCAGCACACCATCAGCGCCTATGTCGATGCGGTGACGGCCCGGTCGAGGATGCCCGGCGGTATCGATTTCGCGGCCCTGGAGCGGATCCAGATCGTCGCCTGCGGCACCTCCTACATCGCCGGCATGATCGGCAAATACCTGATCGAACGGCTGGCCGACCTGCCGGTCGATATCGAGATCGCCTCGGAGTTCCGCTACCGCGAGCCGGCGCTGCGGCCGGGCGCCCTGGCCATCGCCATGTCGCAGTCGGGCGAGACGGCCGACACCCTGGCGGCCCTGCGCCACTGCCAGGCCAAGGGCATGAAGACCGCCGCCGTGGTCAACGCCCAGGAATCGACCATGGCCCGCGAAGTCGATGTGGTCTGGCCGATCCATTGCGGGCCGGAGATCGGCGTGGCCTCGACCAAGGCCTTCACCGCCCAGGTCAGCGTGCTGACCGCCTTGGCCGTCGCCGCCGCCCGGGCGCGCGGCCGGATCGACGAGGCCGAAGAGCAGCGGCTGGTGCGAGTGCTGCTCGAGGCGCCCCGCCTGATCGCCGAATCGATCGGCCTGGAGGACGCGGTGCGCGAGATCGCCGTGGACATCGCCAAGGCCCGCGATGTGCTCTATCTCGGTCGCGGCACGATGTCGGCGCTGGCGCTCGAAGGCGCGCTAAAGCTCAAGGAAATCAGCTATATTCACGCCGAGGGCTATGCGGCGGGTGAACTGAAGCACGGTCCGATCGCCCTGGTCGATGAGCTGACGCCGATCGTCATTCTCGCGCCGTTCGACAGCTATTTCGAGAAGTCGGCCAGCAACATGAGCGAGGTCATGGCCCGCGGCGGCCAGGTGGTGTTCATCACCGATCCGGAGGGGGCGAAACACGCCCCGGCCGGCGCCAAGGTGGTCATGACCGCCCCGGCCAGCGACCCGCTGATCTCGGCCCTGGTGATGGCCGCGCCGATCCAGCTGCTGGCCTATCACGTGGCCGTGCTGAAGGGCGCGGACGTCGATCAGCCGCGCAATCTGGCCAAGTCCGTGACGGTGGAATAATTCGGTGACAGTTTGCGAATTCGCCCGGCCGCCTCGATCGCGTCCAGGCTCCAATCGCGAATTCGTAAACTGTCACCGAACTAGCCACCGAAGCCCTCTCTGGATTTAGCCGCCACGCTCGGCTACTTCCCCAGCCATGAGACCTGTCCGCAAAGCCGTCCTGCCCGTCGCGGGCCTGGGCACCCGCGTTCTCCCCGGCGCCAAGAACACGCCCAAGGAGATGCTCAACGTCGTTGACCGGCCGATCCTCAGCTACATCGTGGCCGAAGGCCGGGCCGCCGGGATCGAGCACTTCGTGTTCGTCACCGGCCGGGGCAAGGAGGCGATCGAGGACTATTTCGATCACCATCCAGAGCTCGAGGCCCAGCTGGGGGCCAAGGGCAAGCTCGATATCCTGGCCGACCTGCATGCCGAGCTGGCGAACCCCGGCGAGATGAGCTTCGTGCGCCAGATGGCCCCGCTGGGCCTTGGCCACGCCGTCTGGTGCGCGCGCGACGTGATCGGCGACGAGCCGTTCGCGGTCATGCTGCCGGACATGCTGATGGACGCGAAGGTCCCGGCGATGAAACAGGCGGTCGATGCCTACAACCAGGTCGGCGGCAACATCGTCGTGGTCGAGCAATGCCCGCCGGGCGAGGCGCACAAATATGGCATCGTCGCGCTGGACGGCCACGAAGGCCGGCTCAACCGCATGACCGGCATGGTCGAGAAACCCGCTCGGGGAACCGAGCCCTCCAACCTGTTCATCTCCGGCCGCTATATCCTGCAGCCCGAGATCTTCAAGCTGCTGGCCGCCCAGCAGAAGGGCGCTGGCGGGGAGATCCAGCTGACCGACGCCATGGCCCGGCTGATGGCGGTCGAGAGCTTCCACGCCCTGGAATACGACGGCGTCACCTATGACTGCGGCGACAAGATCGGCCTGCTGCGGGCCAACGTGGCCTTCGCCCTCAAACGCCCCGACCTCGCCGACGCGGCCCGGGCGGCGATCACGGCGCTGCTGTGACGAGGGTTCCTTCTCCCATGGGGAGAAGGAGGGGCCCGCCATGCGGCGCCCTGGCGACGCAGGGTGGGAGGTTGAGGGTGTACGGTTTGTCCGGCCCGCTCCGTAACCCCTCACCCTCCCATCGCTACGCGACGGGCCCCTCCCTCTCCCGTTGGGAGAGGGCGCTTTGAACCATCTCCTCGTCTTCGGCTACGGTTTCACCGGCCAGGCGCTGGCCCGGCGGATGAGGGCCGACGGCTGGCGCGTCACCGCCGTGGTGCGGTCGGACGCGACAGCCGCCAAGGCGCGCGACCACGGCGTCGTACCGGTCCCCGCCGACGACCGACCAGCGCTCGTCGAGGCGCTGAAGACGGCCACCGCCATCCTGATCACCGCCCCGCCGACCGAGGCCGGCTGTCCGGGGCTGAACATCCTGATCCCGGCCCTGGCCGAGGCCAACGCCTTCCCCGACTGGATCGGCTACCTGTCGACCACCGGCGTCTATGGCGACCGCGAGGGGCGCTGGGTGTTCGAGGCCGGGCCGCTGAGCGCCCGGTCGATCGAGAGCGCTCGCCGCGTCTGCGCCGAACGCGACTGGCGCCAGGTCGGCCGGGGCATGGGCCTGACCGTCACCGCCTTCCGCCTGCCGGGCATCTATGGCCCCGGCCGCTCGGCGCTCGACCGGGTCCGCGACGGCACGGCCCGCGGCATCGTCAAGCCGGGCCAGATGTTCAGCCGCATCCATGTCGATGACCTCGCCGCGGGCCTCGCCGCCTCGATCGCCCGGCCGCGCGCCGGGGCCAGCTACAATCTCTGCGACGACGAGCCGGCCCCCTCACACGCGGTCAACGCCTTCGCCGCCAAGCTGTTGGGCCGCGAGCCGCCGCCCCTGGTCGCGTTCGAAGACGCCAACCTGACCGACGCGGCCCGGCGCTTCTGGAGCGAGAACAAGCGGGTCTCCAACAGCCTGGCCAAGGCCGAACTGGGTTGGCGCCCGGCCTATCCGACCTATCGTGAGGGTCTGACGGCGGTGCTGGCCGCCGGAGGTTAGCGCGCCACTTCCGCCACCGCCGCCACCAGCCGGGCGACGTCCTGCGGCCTCGACAGCCGGTGATCGCCGTCCTTGATCAGGGTGAAGACCACGTCTTCGCTCCTGATCGCGCCCGCCAGTTCCAGCGCATGCGTCCAGGGGACGTCAGGGTCCTCGCGGCCCTGCAGGATGCGCACGGGGACATCGACCGGAACCGGGCCGCCGAGGATCGTCCAGCGGGCGCCGTCCTCGAGCAGGTGTCGGGTGATCGGATAGCCCGTGGGCTCATAGGCCGACGGCCGGATCCACTCGCCGTCCCGCTCGATCGCCGCCAGGGCCTCGGGCGGCAAGCCGGGCTTCATCAGCGCCTCGGTGAAGTCGGCGGCCGGGGCGATCAGCACCATCGCCCGCAGCCGCTCGGGGATCTCGGCCGCCACGAGACAGCTGATCCAGCCGCCCATCGACGAGCCGACCAGCACCAGCGGCCCGTCGGTCAGGGCCGTGATCGCGGCCAGGGCGTCGGCCCGCCAGCGGGTGATCGCACCGTCGCGAAACGCGCCGCTCGACTGGCCGTGGCCGAGGTAGTCGAAGCGCAGGAAGGCCCGGCCCTCCGCCATCGCCCAGTCCGCCAGCGCCTGGGCCTTGGTCCCGGTCATGTCGGACATGAACCCGCCCAGCCAGACGACAGTGGGTCCGCGTCCCGCCACGCGCCGCCAGGCCAGCCGCTGGCCATCGCCGCGATCAAGGCGGCCGATCTCTTCGCTCATCTCAAACCACCGTCATGGCCCGGCTTGTCCGGGCCACCCAAGAACACAGTCTTCTCCGGCTGATTCACCACGCATGGGTGGCCCGAACAAGTCGGGCCATGACGGGGTGCGTGGACGGGGGTGTTTGTCCGGGGTTGATGCGTTATGTCCATACCGTGACCAAACTCCCCGCGAATTTCACGCTCTTGCAGGTGACCCCCGAACTCGAAACCGGGGGTGCCGAGCAGACGACCATCGACGTGGCCCAGGCGGTGATCGCCGCGGGCGGCAAGGCGCTGGTCGCCTCGCGCGGCGGGCGGATGACCTCGCGCCTGGTCTCCGACGGCGGCCGGTTGGTCCAGATGCCCGTGCAGTCGAAGAACCCGCTGGTCATGCTGGGCAACGCCGCCCGGCTGATCGACCTGATCCGCGCCGAGAAGGTCAGCCTGGTGCACGCCCGCTCGCGTGCGCCGGCCTTCAGCGCCCTGTGGGCGGCCCACGCCACGGGCGTGCCGTTCATCGCCACCTATCACGGGGTCTACAACGCCCATAACAGCCTCAAGCGCTGGTACAACGCGGTGATGACGCGCGGCGACCTGGTCATCGCCAACTCCGACTACACCCGCGACCATGTGCTGGCCGAGCATCACCTGGACCCGGCGCGGATCATCACCATCCCGCGCGGCGTCGATCTGACCCGGTTCGATCCGCGCAAGGTCCCCGCGGCGCGCGTCGAGGCCCTTCGCAAGGTCTGGGGCCTGCCAAAGCGCGGGTCGAAGGTCCTGTTCGTGCTCGGCGGCCGGCTGACCCGTATCAAGGGCCACCTGTCGATCATCGCCGCCGCCGCCCGGATGAAGGCCGCCGGCCGCGAGGACTTCGTCATCGTCTTCGCCGGCGACGACCAGGGCCGCACCGAGTTCCGGCAGGAAATTCTCACGGCCATCGCCGACGCCGGCCTGACCGACGTGGTCAGGGTGGTCGGTCATTGCGACGACATGCCGGCCGCCTTCCGTCTGGCCGATGTGGCGCTGCTGCCCACGCTCAAGCCCGAGTCGTTCGGCCGCGCCGCCGTCGAGCCGCAGATCATGGAACGGCCGGTGATCGTCTCCGACCATGGCGGCGCCCGCGAGACGGTGGTCGAGGGCGAGACCGGCTGGCGCGTTCCGCCGGGCGACATCGACGCCTGGGCGCGGGCCATGACCACCGCCATCACGGTCGGCGGCGAGCAGCGGCTGAAGATGGGCCAGACCGCCGCCATCCGCGCCCGACGCCTTTATTCGGTCGATGCCATGTGCGAGGCGACACTGGCGGTCTATGCACGCGTGCTGGAGGGCGGACGGTGACGCGCGAGATCAGGAAAGTGCTGGTGATCGAGGCCGGCTCGATCGGCGAGTTCGTGCTGTCGCTGGCGGCCATGAAGCGCATTCGCCTGGCTCATCCCCATGCGAAGATCACCCTGCTGACCGTGCCGCAGTTCGAGGCCCTGGCCCGGGCCAGCCCGTATTTCAACAGCATCGAGACCACCGCCCGCCCCGGCTCGCCCGGCGAGTGGCTGGCGCTGCGCGGCCAGGTCAAGGCGGCGCGCTATGACCGCGTCTATGACCTCGAAAGTTCCTCGACCAGCCGGTTCCTGTTCCAGCTGCTGCGGCCTTTTCCGCCGGCCTGGTCGGGCGCGGCGCCCGGCGCGCGGTGGCGTCACCGCAATCCCTCGCGCGAGCACATGCACACCCTGGAGCGCCACGCCGAGCAGCTGCAGGTGGCCGGCGCCTGGCCGGACGCTCCGACCACGCCTGGCGACGCGCCGCCGCCGGACCTCAGCTGGATCTTGCGCCGCGCGTCCGAGCCCCGGCCCGTGGCTGGCGCCGCCGCGCCCAGACCGTTCGTGCTGATGGTCCCCGGCGGCGGCGAGAACAAGCCGGAGAAGCGCTGGCCGCTCGCCCGCTACGCCGAGCTGGCCAGCCGGCTGAAGGCCCGCGGCTACGACATCGTGGTTATCGGCGGGCCGCAGGAAAGCGCCATGGCCAGGACCATCCAGAAGACCGTCGGCCAGGCCCGCGACCTGACCGGCCGGACCGACTTCGCCCAGATCGCCGTGCTTGGGGCCCGCGCGGCGCTGGCCGTGGGCAACAACACCGGCCCGATGCATCTGATCGCCGCGGCCGGGGCCCCGACCATCGCCCTGTTCGACGGCGCGCCCGACACCCTGGTCAACGCCCCGCGCGGCCATGTCGCCGTGATCCAGGCCCCGACCCTGGCCGAACTGTCGGTCGATACCGTGGCCCAGGCGGCCTGGTCGCTGCTGCCGCGTTAGGCGGCAGGGAGCAGGGCGTCGGGCGTAGACTGCATTTCCCCGGACCGTTGTGGCCTCGCCGCGCTTGATCGGGAGAGAGGGGACGGTCATATAACAGGCTGCGGACACGGAACGCTTCGGCGCGCCGCGTCCTATTGTGTAAACAGCCGCCGGAGCACCGCCTATTCGCCGTCCCAACAATACGCCGCCCGTCAAGGACGGGCCGCGCATCAACGACGAGATCCGCGTCCCGCGCGTCCTGCTGATCGACCAGAACGGCGAGAAGCAGGGCGAGATGCCGACCTCCGCCGCCCTCGAGGCCGCCGAGGAAGCCGGCCTGGACCTCGTCGAGATCGTTCCCAACGCGGACCCGCCCGTCTGCAAGATCCTGGACTACGGCAAGTTCAAGTTCCAGGAGCAGAAGAAGAAGAACGAAGCGCGCAAGCGTCAGAAGGTGGTGGAGATCAAGGAGATCAAGCTCCGTCCCAACATCGACGTGCACGACTACGAGGTGAAGACCCGCTCGATGACCCGCTTCTTCGAGGAGGGCGACAAGGTCAAGGTCACCCTGCGCTTCCGCGGCCGCGAAATGGCCCACCCGGAACTGGGCATGAAGCTGCTGCAGAAGGTCCGCGCCGAATTCGAGCCGGTGGCCAAGTGCGAGTACGAACCCCGCATGGAAGGCCGCCAGATGATCATGATCCTCGCGCCGCGGTAGGCGCCGAGGTTCGATCTCCGGACAACGAAACGCCCCGGCCTCACGGTCGGGGCGTTTTGCGTTTGGGCGCGGTTGCCAAAGGCGCCAACCGTGATCGTGAAAGGTGCGCGATCCCACTTCCGACACAACGAGACAGCATGGGCCATTTTTCTCAGAGCCCCGGCAGTCCTAGGCGCCTCCGAAGGCTTCAAGGAATTCGTTTGCCTTAGTTTCGAGATGCCGGGGCAGTTTCCCAACGATGTCGCCACGCCTTTGCAGAGCGGGAATGTAGCACGGAAATTCGATATCCGGGCCCGCAGGGGGCTCGCCCAGGCCGATGTGGCAGGTTGAGTTGTCGATGCGCACCCACGCAATCCAACCGTCCACCTCAAAGCGCGCCATCAACGGTCGAGGCCGGCCGGCGTCGGGTCGGAACAGCGCCTTCAACGCCAGCAAATCCCAGTCCGGAAAGTGAAGGCCCTGCGAACTACCATTGGGTTCGAGCCACCCCAATGTCCATCGAACCAGTTCGAGAATCAGCGGCTCCAGCGCTGAACCTCGCTCGGTGAGGGTATAGCAGCGATCCAACCCGGGGGCGGCGACAAGGCCCGCCGCCGTCAGCGCTCGCAGGCGCTTTGCCAAAAGGTTGGCGCCCATTCCCTGTAGCCGTGCCTGCAGCTCGGAAAAGCGGCGGGGGGCAATCAGAAGGTCGCGGACAATCAGAAGGGTCCAGCGCTCACCAAGCAGGTCCGACCCACGAGCGATGGCACAGGATTGTCGATAGTTGCGTTTCTCCATCTTGCCTCTCTAGCGCAAACGAATTACCCATAGGGAACTATATATAATTAAAGTGAACTGCACGATGGGACTGAAGCAAGCCTTGCTGCTAAACGCCGCCCTGACCGCGACCTGCGCAGCCATCTGCCTCGCCGGCGCCAAGATGGTCATCAGCCACACTGCTATTCCGCAACTTTGGACGATCGGGCTGGGCCTCATGCTCATGTCATACGTTCCAATGCTCCTGTTCGCGGCGTTTCGTCCGCTTGCCTGGCTGGCGCGGACGATCATCCTGCTCGACTGGGGATTTGTCGCCATCGCCAGCCTCTACTCCCTGGCGAACATGACCGTGATCGACGCCTTGGGCTGGTTTCTGATCGGCGTGCCGACCGGCCTGGTTGCCCTGTTTGCACTCTTGCAGCAGCGCGGCCTGGCGCAACGGACGGTCGCATCATGACCGGCAGAGACAACGGACTGGAGCTGATTTCACTGCCAGCCCGGCGGCAAAGGCGGGCGCCGCCACTCCTGTTCATTCATGGAGGATTTCACGGCGCCTGGTGCTGGGCCGACCATTTCATGCCTTGGTTCGCAGATCGGGGGTTCAGTTGCCATGCCATTAGCCTGCGCGACCACGGCGCCAGCCGCCGGACCGGTCGGCATAACGCCTGGCGACTTGCTGACTATGTGGATGATGTTCGCTGGGCGGTCGAACAACTAGATCAACGCCCAATCCTTGTCGGCCACTCGCTGGGTGGAACAATCGCCCAGAAAATTGCCGCCGAGGGCGACTTCCCGGGAATGGTCCTGCTGGCGCCATCTCCAATCGGAGGGTCCAACCGCGCCGCGTTGCGCATGTTTGTCACCCATCCGAAGGCCATGCGGCGCGCCGTGAGCCAGGGCGACATGGCCCAGGCCCTGCCGGCATTCCTGAGTTTCTTTCTGTCACCCGATCTCCCTGACGCGGAGCGCGAGCGCATTATTCGGCGGCTCGATGGGCTGACCGCATTCGCCGCCGCGACAGATGCATTCTACCGCGACCCACCTCGACCCGCGCCAACAGCGATGCCCACCCTCGTCGTCTCTGGTCAGCGCGACTGGTCGATCCCTCGCTACAAGAATGTGAGGCTGGCCCGAGCCTACGGCGGCGCACACATCGTTGTGCCGACGGCCCATGACGTGATGGGCGATACCCTTTGGGAGGCCGCCGCAACTCAGATCCTGACCTGGCTCGACAAGCGAATCCAGGGCAGCGCGACGTAAGTCGCGCATTTGCCGCCACCGCCGCGACGGCGTAGACCCCGCCCCCTGATGGCCGCCGTACCCACATCCTCCACGCCTGCCCCCTCGCAGGGCGACAGCCGCGCCCTCTACGTCCTGCTGGCGGTGGTGTTCATCAATATCGCCGGGTTCGGGGTGATCATTCCGCTGCTGCCGTTCTACGCCAAGTCGTTCGGGGCGCCGGATTGGCAGGTGTTCGTGCTGTTCGCGGCCTTCTCGGTCGGCAATTTCTTCGCCGAGCCGCTGTGGGGCCGGCTGTCGGACCGGATCGGGCGGCGGCCGGTGCTGATGATGACCATCTTCGGCAACGCCCTGACCTATGTGCTGCTGGCGTTCGCGCCGAACCTGTGGGTGGCCTGCGCCATCCGGCTGGCCGGCGGGGTGCTGACGGGCAATATCTCGACCATCCAGGGCTATATGGCCGACGTGACGCCGCCCGACCGGCGCGCCGGGCGGCTGGGGCTGATGGGGGCGGCCTTCAGCCTGGGCTTCATGACCGGCCCGTCGATCGGCGGCCTGCTGGCCCGGGCGGACTTGGGCACGGTGGGCTTTCGCCCGCCGCTGTTGTTCGCGGCCGCCCTGGCCCTGGCCGCGGGGATCGGCATCACCCTGTTCGTGCGCGAGACGCGCCATGGTCACAGGGACGCGCCCCAGCGCGGCCGGCTGGAGGGGCTGGGCGACGCCATGGCCCATCCGGTGATCTGGCGCACCCTGCTGGTGACGCTGATCTCGATGGCCGGGTTCGCGGGCATGGAGGCGACGTTCGGCCTGTGGGCGCACGCGAAATTCGACTGGGGGCCCAGGCAGATCGGCTTCTGCTTCTTCGCCATCGCCATCACCGCGACCTTCGCCCAGGGCCTGCTGACCGGCTTCCTCGCCCGGCGGATCGGCGAGACCACGACGATGATGATCGGCCTGGCGCTGATCTTTCTCGGCTTCGCGCTACAGCCGTTCGTCGATGCCTGGCCGCTGGCCGTGGTCGGCATGGTCACCGTGGCGCTGGGACAGTCGCTGACCTTTCCCAGCATCGGGGCGATCATCTCCAGGTCGGTGTCGTCCGAACGTCAGGGCGAGATGATGGGCCTCAACACCGCCGCCGGCGCCCTGGCGCGGATCATCGGCCCGCTGATGGCCGCGCCGCTGTTCGCCGGCTTTGGCCCCAGCGCGCCGTTCGCCGTGGCGGCCGGCCTGTGCCTGCCGGCGCTGTTCATGGCCTGGCAGGTGAGCAAGGCGGTTCGGCGCAGCGCCTGACGCCGTCCTGTCCGTGACAGGAATTTAATCCCCGCGCCCCTTGCCACGCGGAGATAGGTAAGCACTTACTGAGTTTATGACCTCGACCCTTTTCGACCCCGGGCTCGGCTTCGGCTCGCGCCTGCGCCGGCTGATCGACCGGCTCGACCGCGACGTGACGGCCCTCTACGCCGAGGCCGGCCTGCGCTTCGAGCCGCGCTGGTACGCCGTGTTCTCGACCCTGCGCGCCCACGGCCCGCTGTCGGTCGGGGCGCTGGCGCGGCGGCTGGGCGTGACGCACGCGGCCGTCAGCCAGGTGCGCGCGGCCCTCACCCGCGAAGGCCTGATCGAGGCCCGCACTGATCCGGCCGACGGCCGCCGCCAGGACCTGGCCCTGACGCCGCTGGGCGCGGCCACGGCGCTGCAACTGCAACCCCTGTGGGACGCGATCAACACCGCCACCGCCCAGGTGCTGGAGCGGGACGCCCCCGGCCTGCTCCACAACCTCGAAGACCTCGCCCGGGCTCTGGACCGCCGGTCCATCCAGGCCCGCGTCAAAGACCTCCTCTGAACGGAACCGCCATGACCACCAAATCAAAGCTCCTCGCCGCCGCCCTCGGTGCGCTCGTTCTCGCCGGCGCCGCGGCGCCCGGGTTCGCCCAGCCCCCGGCCACGCCGCCGGCCGCCGTGGCGCCCGCCGCGTCCCTGACCCCTGCCCAGCGCGCCGCCGTGCTGGCGGAGATCCGCGCCAAGGTGAGCCAGCTCTACGTCTTCCCGGAGAGGCGCGCCGCCATCGTCGCCGCCCTGACCAATGCCGAGAAGGCCGGGCGCTATAACCTCGACAGCTCGGCCGCCTTCGCCGAGGCGGTCAGCGAGGACCTCGCCGCCTCGAGCCACGACAAGCATATGTACCTGTTGGCCGACCCGGCCGAGTACGCCGCCCTGTCCGCCCCCGCCGCCACGGCCGAAGCCGAGGCGCAGGCCTTCTGGCGCGAGCGGGCCCTGAGCGACAACCACGGCCTGACCGAGATGAAGATCCTTCCCGGCAACGTCCGCTATCTGAAGATCGCCGGCTTCCACTGGATCGATGATGAAACCGGCCAGGCCTACGACGACGCCATGCGCTTCCTGAGGGGCGGCGACGCGGTGGTGATCGACCTGCGCGGCAACGGCGGCGGTTCGGGCGCGGCGGTCAACTACCTGACCAGCCACTTCATGAAGCCTGGCGCCCTGCTGCTGACCTTCACCCGCGCCTCGGAGACGCCGGAGCAGTCGCGAGCCAGGGAGTTCCTCCCGGCCGGCCGGCTGATCGGCAAGCCGCTCTACGTGCTGACCGACGGCGGCTGTTTCTCGGCCTGCGAGGAGTTCGCCTACCACGTCCAGCAGTTCAGGCTTGGCGAACGGATCGGGACCACCACCGGCGGCGGGGCCAACAACAACGACCAGATGCCGATCGCGCCGGGCTTCGTGCTCAGCGTCTCGGCCGGCCGCCCGGTGCATGCGGTCAGCGGGACCAACTGGGAAGGCGTGGGCGTGAAGCCCGATGTCGACGCCTCGCCGACGCAGGCGCTCGACGTGGCCCTGAAACGGGCGCTGACTGGGCTGGCGGCGTCCACGACAGCCACGGCGCGCCAGCGGGAGAACTATGCCTGGGCCCTGATCGACGCCGAGGCCCGCCTGCGCCCCGTCACCTTGGCGCCGGAGCGACTGCAGGCGCTGGCGGGACGCTATGGTGGTGCGGAGATTAGCTTCCGCGACGGTTCGCTGTGGTTGACGCGCGCTGATCGGCCGGAGCGACAGCTGATCCCGCTGGACGACAAGGGCCTGTTCGCGGCCGAAGGCGCCGCGAACCTGCGGGCCCGTTTCGTCCCCGGGGCCCTGGAACTGACCTGGCAGGGCGACCCCGAGCCCGTGCGGCTGGCCCGTCACTGAAGCTTGCCCAAGGCGCGTCTTTGCCGTATTAGCCCCGCCTTCCTGAACCGCCAGGCCAAAGGCATGCCTTGGCGGTTCTTATGCGTCTCTACAGAGGACAGGGCCCAGGCCCTGAGCAAAATGCCCAAACTGAAGACCAAGTCTGGCGCCAAGAAGCGCTTCAAACTGACGGCCACCGGCAAGCTGAAGGCCGGCGTCGCCGGCAAGCGCCACCGGCTCATCAGCCACAACGGCAAATACATCCGCCAGCAGCGCGGCACGAAGGTCATGAGCGCTTCGGATTCGAAGACGATCAAGTCCTACCTGCCCTACGGCCTGTAAGAAGGAGCGCTGAACAATGGCTCGCGTCAAACGGGGCGTCACCGCCCACGCCAAACACAAGAAGGTTCTTGAACAGGCCAAGGGTTTCTACGGCCGCCGCAAGAACACCATCCGCACGGCCAAGGCCGCTGTCGACAAGGCCGGCCAGTACGCCTACCGCGACCGCAAGGTTCGCAAGCGCAGCTTCCGCAGCCTGTGGATCCAGCGCATCAACGCCGCCGCGCGTCTGGAAGGCTTCACCTACTCGCAGTTTATCCATGGCCTTGATCAGGCCGGGGTCGAAATCGACCGCAAGGTTCTCTCCGACATCGCCGGTCAGGACCCCGTCGCGTTCAAGGCCATCGCCGACAAGGTTCGCGCCGCGCTGGCTTAAGGTCACGGGACATTGTCCCTGGAACTTGAAAGGCCCTCCGGTGTGAGCCGGGGGGCCTTTTGCTTGGCCGTACGTGCTTCGAGACGCGGACCTGAGGGTCCGCTCCTCAGCATGACGAAGTTTGTTGAAGGCCACCTGCCTTCGTCATCCTGAGGAGCGAGCTTCAAGCGAGCGTCTCGAAGGACGCAAAGCCTCTCAGCCACCGGTTCCACCAATTCACCGAATGCTCTAGAGCAAACGCCTCATGACCGATCTCACCACCCTCGAAGCCGACCTGTCGGCACAGGTCGCCGCCGCGCCGGATGTCGCCGCGCTGGAGGCCCTTCGCGTCGCCGCCCTGGGCAAGTCGGGGTCCATCTCCGGCCTGCTCAAGACCCTGGGCTCCATGAGCCCCGACGAGCGCCGCGAGGCCGGGCCGGCGATCAACGGGCTGCGCGACCGCGTGGCCGCCGCCCTGGGCGAGCGCAAGGCCGCGCTGGAGGCCGCCGAGCTCGACGCCCGGCTGGCCGCCGAGACCCTCGACCTGACCCTGCCCGCGCCGCCGCGCCGCAAGGGCTCGGTGCATCCGACCATGCAGGTGCAGGACGAGATGATCTCGATCTTCGCCGAGATGGGCTTCGCCGTCGCCGAAGGCCCGGACATCGAGACCGACTTCAACAACTTCACCGCCCTGAACTTCCCCGAGAAGCACCCGGCGCGGGAGATGCACGACACCTTCTTCTTCAACCCGGGCCCGGACGGCGAGCGCAAGCTGCTGCGCACCCACACCAGCCCCGTGCAGGTGCGCGCCATGCAGCGCACCAACGAGAAGCCGGCCGCGCCGTGGATCGCCACGACCATCGAGCCGCCGATCCGCATCGTCGTGCCCGGCCGCACCTATCGCTGCGACAGCGACGCGACCCATTCGCCGATGTTCCACCAGATGGAAGGCCTGGTCATCGACAAGGGCATCCACATGGGCCACCTGAAATGGACCCTGGAGACCTTCATCGCCCGCTTCTTCGAGGTCGAGGGCGTGGTCAGCCGGTTCCGGCCGCACCACTTTCCGTTCACCGAACCGAGCGCGGAGATGGACATCGGCTGCGACCGGTCCGGCGGCGAAATCCGCATTGGCACGGGCAGCGACTGGCTGGAGATCCTCGGCTGCGGGATGGTCCATCCCAACGTGCTGCGCCTGTGCGGCATCGACCCCGACGTCTACCAGGGCTTCGCCTTCGGCCTGGGGATCGACCGCCTGGGCATGTTGAAGTACGGCATGCCGGACCTGAGAGACATGTTCGAGGGCGATACCCGGTGGCTGCGCCACTACGGCTTCTCCGCCTTCGCCGCCCCCAACCCCGCGACAGGATTGAGCTGATGTCGGACGATCAACAGACACCCTGGGTCCTGGCGGAGACTCTCTCGGCCAAGGCTTTCAACGGCCAGGCCATGTCCCTGTTCGAGCTGTACCGCGAGTGCGTGCGCGGCGGTCAGATGGTCATCGAGGACCGCACCTTCACCAACTGCCGGCTCGAGGGACCGGCGGTGGTCGCCGTGCTGAGCGGGGTCAACTTCGACTCGACCGACTTCGGCTACACGGGCGGTGACGTCGGCCGGATCGTCTGGCGCACGGCTTCGACCACCGGCGTGGTCGGGGCGATCCCGTTCCGCAACTGCCAGTTCAAGGGCTGTTCGTTCTTCGCCACCGGTTTCACCGGCCCCGAAGCCTTCCTGCAACAGATCCTGGCGTTGAAGACCCACCCATGAAGTTCACCCTTTCCTGGCTCAGGGAGCACCTCGACACCGACGCCACGACGGCCCGGGTCGTCGAGGCCATGACCATGGCCGGCCTCGAGGTCGAGCACGTCATCGACCCGGCGACCAAGCTCGCGCCGTTCACGGTGGCGAAGATCGTAGAGGCCGTGCAGCACCCCAACGCCGACCGCCTACGCGTCTGCCAGGTCGATACGGTCGATGGCCGCAAGGAGATCGTCTGCGGCGCGCCCAACGCCCGGGCCGGCCTGACGACCGTCTACGCCCCGATCGGCAGCTATGTGCCGGGCTTGGGCGTGACCCTGGTCGAGAAGCCGGTGCGCGGCGTGGTCTCCAACGGCATGCTCTGCTCGGCCGCCGAGATGGAGACCGCCGAGGAGTCCGACGGCATCCTCGACCTCGACGACGGCCTGGCGGTGGGAACCCCCGCCGCCGTGGCTCTGGGGCTGGAGGCGGTGATCGACTTCGAGGTCACGCCCAATCGCCCCGACTGGTTGGGCGTCGCCGGCATCGCGCGCGATCTGTCGGCCGCCGGCCTGGGAACGCTGCGCGACCTGTCGGTGGCGCCGGTTCCCGGCAAGTTCCCGTCGCCGATCTCGGTGAAGGTCGATGGCGACGCCTGCCGCCTGTTCGCCGGCCGGCTGATCCGCGGTGTGAAGAACGGCCCTTCGCCCGCCTGGCTGCAGGCGCGGCTGAAGGCCATCGGCCTGCGTCCGATCAACACCCTGGTCGATATCACCAACCTGATCACCTACGACCGCGCCCGGCCGCTGCACGTCTATGACGCCGCCAGGCTGGTCGGGACGACGATCGAGGCGCGGCTGGGCCACCACAGCGAGCATGGCGACGAGCACCTGATCGCGCTGGACGGCAAGACCTATGACCTGGGCCCGCGGATGAGCGTCATCGCCGACGCCGGCGGCGAGCGCCCGATCGGCCTGGGCGGCGTCATGGGCGGCGAGAGCACGGGCTGTTCGAACGAGACCACCGACGTGTTCGTCGAGAGCGCCTGGTTCGACCCGATCATCACGGCCCAGACCGGTCGCGACACCGGCATCACCTCCGACGCCCAGTACCGCTTCGCCCGGGGCGTCGATACCGGTTTCGTGGTCGATGGCCTGGAGCTGGCCACCCGGCTGATCCGGGAGCTGTGCGGCGGCGAGCCGTCTGACGTCGTGGTCGCCGGCGAGGCCCCCGCGCCGCCCGCGACGGTCGCCTTCGACCCCGACTATGTGCGCCAGCTGTCGGGCCTGACCATCGCGGCCGACCGGTCGGCGCAGATCCTGGAGACGCTCGGCTTCGGCATCGAACGGTCGGGCGCCATCTGGAGCGTCACCCCGCCGACCTGGCGGCGCGACGTCGAGGGCAAGGCCGACCTGGTCGAGGAGGTCGCCCGCATCGCCGGCTACGACGCCCTGCCGGCCACCCCGCTGCCGGAGACGGCCCGTCCGGCCGGCGGCGTGCTGACCGCGCGCCAGAACCGCGCCCGCATCGCCCGGCGCGCGCTGGCCGCGGCCGGCTACAGCGAGCTGCTGACCTGGTCCTTCACCCGCAACGCGGTGGCGAAGCTGTTCGGCGGCGGGGCGGATGCGCTGGTGCTGGCCAATCCGATGTCGGCCGATATCGACACCATGCGGCCCTCGGTGCTGCCCGGCCTGATCGAGGCGGCCGGCCGCAACGCCCGCCGGGGCTTCCCCGACGCGGCGCTGTTCGAGGTCGGACCGGTGTTCGCCGGCGACCGGCCGCAGGACCAGCGGCTGGTCATCGCCGCCATCCTGGCCCCGCACGCGCCGCGCGGCTGGGACAGGCGCGCCGGCGACGACCTGTTCACCGTCAAGGCCGACCTGATGGTCCTGCTGGAGGAGCTGGGCGCGCCCGTCGCCTCGCTGCAGACGGCCCAGGGCTCGGCCGCGTCCTGGTGGCACCCCGGCCGCTCGGCCCGGCTGCAGCTGGGGCCCAAGGCGGTGCTGGCCGAGTTCGGCGAACTGCATCCGGCCGTGCTCAAGGCGCTGGACGTCGATGGCCCGGTCTACGGCTTCGAGATCCAGGTCGAGGCCATCCCCGAACCCAAGCGCAAGGGCAAGGGCCGTCCCGCGGCGGACCTGCCGGCGCTGATGCCGCTGAGCCGCGACTTCGCCTTCCTCGTCGATGCGGCCAAGCCGGCCGGCGATCTGGTCAGGGCCGTGGCCGGCGCCGACAAGGCGCTGATCGCCTCGGCGCGGGTGTTCGACGTCTACCAGGGCGCCGGCGTGCCGGAGGGCCAGAAGTCGATCGCCGTCGAGGTCGTGCTCCAGCCGCGCGAGAAGACCCTCGCCGAAGCCGAGATCGAGGCCGTCTCGGCCCGCATCGTGGCGGCGGCGGAGAAGGTTGGGGGACGGTTGCGGGGGTAGGTCGACAGCGAATTCACACGAAAACCGCTCATCCCCGCGAAGGCGGGGACCCAGGTTTTTTCGGGAAAACTCGGACTTCGGCCGGCAAACCAAAAACGCCTGGGTCCCCGCCTTCGCGGGGATGAGCGGAATTTGGGTTGGCGGATTGGGTCTGTTTGGCCTATCGCTCTCGCCGACATGACCTCGCGCTTCACCACCGCCGCGACCACCGCCGCCCCCGCCCGGGCGATGACGGCCTGCGCGCTCATGTCGAAGACCAGCAAAATTATGACCGATCCTTCCGGACCGGAGCTTTGCCGCGCGACCTGACCTTCGCCGGCGGATCGCAAGATCAAAAAGCCCCGCTCCGGAAACGGACGCGGGGTTTTTTGTTGTGCGGTCGGCCGGTTTCAAACCCAGCCAAAGGACCCCGACCATGCCTCTTCCCAGTTCATCCTCGCTCGACGCCAATCCCGAGGCCCGCCACGTGCTGCGCTTCACCGCCGACGACGTGGCCCAGGCGCTCGACGCCGCCCGGCTGAGCCTCGCCGCCAGCACGGCCGAGGTCTGCACCCTGAGCCTCAGCACCGTGGGGCGCCTGGTGGAAGGCGTGCTGCGCGTGCGCCGTCTCGACGAGGCGGGCGCGGTCAGCCTGGCCGACCACCTGGCCGCACGCCCGGGCGTGCGGTCCTCGCGCGTTGAGCATGTCTGGGGGCGGTCGTGAAACCGGATGGCAAACGGCGGCTGTTCCTCGTCGGCGCCGCGGACGAGCCGGATGCGCTGGTGCGGGTGCTGAACGTCGTCACCCTGCTGCAGGCGCGGCTGCGGCGCATCGAGGCCGAGCCCGGCGACGACGGCCTGGCCATCCGGTTGGAGATCGACGACGCCGGCGACCATCGCGCCGAGACCCTGGCCCGGCGCCTGTTGGCCTGTCCGGTGGTGACCCGACTGGCCTTCGGCTGGCGGGACGGGCTTGCTCCCGCCGCGCCGGTCCCTAATTAGGGAGACCTGAAGGAGACTCCATGACCAAGCCCCTGATCGAACGCGTGCTGGAGCGCGGTCTGTTCGCGTCCCGCTGGCTGATGGCGCCGATGTATGTCGGGCTGGTGGTCGGGCTGATGGCCCTGATCGTCATCTTCGGCCAGGAGTTGTTGCACGCCGTGCCGCCGATCCTCTCGGGCCACGCCAGACCCGAGGACGCCATTCTGCTGGCCCTGTCGCTGATCGACCTGTCGCTGGCCGGCAACCTGGTGCTGATCGTGATCTTCTCGGGCTACGAGAACTTCGTCTCCAAGTTCGACATCGGCGACCACAGCGACCGGCCCAGCTGGATGGGCACGGTCGATTTCTCCGGCCTGAAGATGAAGCTGGTGGCCTCGATCGTGGCCATCTCGGCCATCGCCCTGCTCAAGGCCTTCCTCGAGACTTCCGAGGCCGGCGCGCCGGTGGATCAGACGCGGCTGCTGTGGCTGGTCGTGGTCCACCTGACCTTCGTCGTCTCCGGCGTGCTGCTGGCCCTGATGGACTGGCTGGCCAGCCTGACCGACAAGCACTGAAAAGCACGGACAACGGGCCCCGGGCGCTTCTGGCCATCGTCAGGCTGCTTGACATCGGGACTGAACATCTAGTGCGCCGACCCCGCCGGCGCCGGGCCGACCGGCTCGGCCTTCGCGAAGGGGACCAGCAGCAGGGCCGCCAGGAACATCCAGGCCATCAGGTGAAAGATGTCGTTGAACGCCAGCGTCAGCGCTTCGCGGCCGATCAGGCGCGCCACCTCGCCCTGGACCAGGGCGGCGGCGTGGGCCGCGTCCGACGTCGTCGATGAGACCTGGCGCCCGAGCTGGGCGAACACCTCGACGGCCCGGTCGGGCGACGCGGACATGCCCTCGGTCAGCCGCAGGGCGTGCAGCCGCGCGAAGTCGCCCAGCCAGGTGGTGGTGACCGCGATCCCGACCGCCCCGCCCATGTTGCGCGACAGGTTGAACAGTCCCGAGGCGTAGCGCAGCTCGGTCGGCGCGACGCCATTCAGCGCCATCCCCACGGACGGCACGATGCACAGCAGGGTGGCGAAGCCGCGCACCCCCTGCGGCAGGAAGAAGTTCCAGTAGCCCCAGTCGGCGGTGATCTGGGACATCATCCACAGGCCGAGCGCGAACAGGCAGAAGCCGACCGCGATGACGATCCGCTGATCCACGCGCGTCGACAGCCTCGCGGCGATCGGCGCGCCGAAGAACATGAACACGCCGGTGACGAACACGGTCACCCCGATCTGCAGGCTGGAATAGCCGTCGATCCGGCCGAGAAACACCGGCGTCAGATAGGTCGCGCCGTAGAGTCCGAAGCCGATCACCAGGTTCAGCGCGCAGGCCATGGCGAAGGTCGGCCGCCGGAACGGACTCAGCCGCAGGACCGGATTGGGCGAGAAGAACGACCGCTCGAAAAACACCACCGCGCCGACGAAGGACAGCCAGGCGGCGATCGTGACGCTCACGTCGGTGAACCACTCATGCCGCGGGCCCTCTTCCAGCACGTACTGGAACGCGCCGAGGAACAGGGCCAGCGAGCCGACATGGGTCCAGTCGATGCGTCTGAGCATCGCCGGCTCGGCCTCGTCCAGCTTGCCCAGCATCGGCAGCAGGATGGCGATGGCCAGACCCGGGATCACATTGATGAAGAACAGCCAGCGCCAGTCGGCGATCTCGGTGATCAGGCCGCCGACCGTTGGTCCCAGCGTCGGCGCCAGGGTCGAGACCACGCCCAGGATGGCCGGCACCAGCGCCCGGCGGGGACCGTCGAACATCGCAAAGCCCGTGGCGAAAACGGTGGGCACCATGGCCCCGCCGACAAAGCCCTGCAGGGCCCGGAAGAAAATCATCGAGTCGATGTCCCAGGCGAAGCCGCACATCAGGCTGGCCAGGGTGAACAGGGCGGCCGAACCGGCGAACAGCCAGCGGGTCGATACGGCCTGCGACAGGAAGGCGGCCAGCGGGATCATGACGATCTCCGCCATCAGATAGGCCGTCTGCACCCAGGCGATCTCGTCCGGCCCGGCCGACAGTCCCGCCTGGATGCTGTTCAGGGAGCCGGCGACGATCTGGATGTCCAGCAGGGCCATGAACTGACCGAACGCCATCAGGCCGAAGACCATCAGCTTGACCCGGTCGGGCAGGTTGGCGGCGCTCGCCGGAGCGGGGACGGCTGCGTCGGTCACGGGTCGCCCTTGCAATACTCGATCATTATATTATCATCATCATATAAACGGAGGCGAGGCAATGCGCTACAGCGGCACGCACAAGCAGGAGACGCGGGAACGGGTGCTGGGCATCGCGGCCAGGGCGCTGCGCGCGCGCGGGCCGGAGCGGCTGGGCGTGGCCGAGGTGATGGCCCAGGCCGGTCTGACCCACGGCGGGTTCTACGCGCACTTCAAGTCCAAGGACGATCTGCTCGCCGCCGCCGTCGAGGAGGCCTTCAAGGACGGCCGGGCCCTGTGGGCGCGGGCCACCAAGGACCATCCGGGCGTCGATGGCCTGGCCCGCTACATCGATTTCTATGTGTCGGACGCGCACCGCGACCGGATCGACACCGGCTGTCCCATCGCGGCGCTGGGCGGCGATTTCGCGCGGTCGGACTCGGCCGCGGCGAAGGTGTTCCGGGCCCATTTCGAGCGACTGCTGGGCGCCATGGCCGAGCGGCTGCCCGGCGAAGACGCCCAGGCCCGCGCGACCCTGGCCGCCTCGCTGTTCGCCGAAATGATGGGCGCGGTTCTCGTGGCCCGCGCTCTGGGCGACCACCCCTCGTCCAGTCGCACGCTTGAGGCCGCCCGCGAAAACCTCAGGGCGCGCATCGGCGCCTGACGCCATCCATCCTTCCTCCCCGAAAGGACCTCCCATGACCCAGACCGCCACGGCCGAACGGCCGGCCAGCTCGCCATCCGAAATGACCGGCCTCGAACAGATTCAGCAGATCTTCGCCCATGGCGGGCCGCCCCGGGGCCTGCCCGCGACTCTTGACTTCGACCACGTCGAGCTGATCGACGGCCGGGTGGTCCTTGGCGGCACGCCGGACGAGCGGCACTACAACCCGATCGGCACGGTGCACGGCGGCTACATCGCATCCCTGCTGGATTCCGCCGTCGGCTGCGCGGTGCACGCAAGCCTGCCGGCCGGGCAGGGCTACACCACGCTGGAGCTGAAGGTCGCCTACCACCGGGCCGTCACGAAGAAGACCGGCCCGCTGCGCGCCGAGGGTCGGGTCACCCATCTGGGCCGCCGGGCCGCGTTCGCCGAGGCCACTCTCGTCGATCTCGAGGGCCGGGCCTACGCCAGCGCCACGACCACCTGCCTGGTGTTCGACCGATGAGCGACGCCGCCACGCCGGCGCCGACGAAGGCCGGGAAGGGCGGCCGACTCAGGGTGCTGATCGTCCTGGCGCTGGCCGTCGGGATCGGCGGCGCGGGCGTGGTCTGGCTGCGCTCGGCCAAGGCGTGGGAAGCCACCGACAACGCCTATCTGAAGACCGACAGCACCAATGTGGCGCCGAAGGTTCGCGGGCTGGTGGCCGAGGTGCTGGTCAGGGAAAACCAGGCCGTGGCGGCGGGCCAGCCGCTGGTCCGGCTCGACGCCCAGGAATATGCCGCGCGGGTGGCGGCCGCGCGCGCCGATCTCGCGGCCGCCGACGCCTCGGTGGCCGCCGCTGAAGCCACGCTGGCGCGCCTGGGCGCGGAAGAGGCGCTGGCCGCCTCGTCCAGTCGCGAGGCCGCCACGATGATCGCCGCCGCCGACGCCCAGGCCGACCGGGCCCGGGCCGACTGGAAGCGCTACGAACAGCTCGTCGGCGCCGGCATGGTTCCGCGCCGCGACGCCGAGCGCGCGCGGGCCGAGTCGGTCGGCGCCACGGCGGAGGCCGCACGCGCCCGGGCCGCCCTCGGCGTCCGCCAGGACCAGGCCGCCGTCACGGGGCGTCGCCGCGCCGAACTGCTGGCCGCCGTGGGCCAGGCCCGCGCCGCCCGCGCCCGGGCCGCCGCCGCCCTCGATCTGACCCTGCAGGACGAAACGGCGTCGGTGATCCGCGCGCCGGTGGCCGGCATCGTCACCGACCGTCAGGCCCAGGTCGGCGACTATGTGCAGCCCGGCGCGCGCCTGCTGACGCTGGTCCCCCGGTCGGCCGTCTACGTCACGGCCAACTTCAAGGAAACCCAGACCACGCGCATGCTGGCCGGCCAGCGGGCCGAAGTGCGTGTCGATGCCCTGCCCGGCGTGGTGCTCAAGGCCCACATCGACAGCGTCGCGCCCGGCTCGGGCTCGGAATTCGCCCTGCTGCCGTTCGAGCCCGGCTCGGGCAACTTCACCAAGATCGTGCAGCGCATTCCGGTCCGGCTGGCGTTCGACCCCGGCCAGCCCGACGTCAGACGCCTGCGGCCGGGGCTGTCGGCGAAGATCCGGGTGCGGCTGGGCGGCTAGATCAGCCCCAGCTGTCCGGCCAGCAGCAGCACGCCGGCGACCAGCAGGACGGCGAACGTCAGGATCGCGCCCAGCGCCCGGCCGATCAGGATGTTGCTCCACAGACCGAAGGCGTGCAGCAGCCGTCCGGCGGCCAGCGCCGCGGCCAGGCCGCAAACGGTCAGCTGCGAGCCGCCGCCCATCTCGACCAGGCCGATGGCGATGATGGCCAGCGGCGCATATTCGATGAAGTTGGCCTGGGCGCGGATCTTGCGGTTGAAGGCTTCGTCGCCGCCATCGCCGAAACTCAGTTTGGCCGCGCGACGGCGCAGGGCGACCGGCATGCTCAGCAGCACCAGAAAGATGGCGGCGGCCCCCGCCAGCGCGGACGTGATCGGCAGTTCCATGTCGCGTTTCCCTCCCCAGGCTCGACGAGCGCGAGTCTGGACCGCCGCGGAAGGAAATGCACGCCCGATGAGCGGGACTCGCGGGACGTATAGTGACGGGACATCGCGGGACATTGGCGGGACTCCCGCGCCAAATCTCACCGTTCGGAATCCTCGGTCCTGCTGGCGGATGTAAAATGGCTCCATGAAGAGTCGAAATGTCGTGGGCGACCTTCCTTCTCCCCTTGCGGGAGAAGGTGTCAGGCGGAGCCTGACGTGATGACCGCGTCCGCCTTGAGCGACCTGTCATCCCGCCGGATTTGCCCGCGAAACCCCTCATCCGACCTGCGGAGTTTATCCTCGGGCCGGCTTCGCCGGACCCGGGGGCAGGCCACCTTCTCCCGCAAGGGGAGAAGGGTTGGCGCGGTGGAGACAATCGCCCTCTCCATTGACCCCGCTCGCTCAACCCCTACAACCCCGCCTCATGTTTGAAGGCCTCTCCCATACCGCCCGCGACGCCAAGGCCTGGCCGTTCGAGCAGGCGCGCAACCTGCTGGCGCGGGTCCTGCGCGTGCGTCTCGACGACGCCGAGCGCGATCTGGCATCGACCCTGATCAACGCCGGCAAGGCCGACGAGGCCTTCAGGACCTTCGAAGCCCTGCAAAAGCCGGTGGTGCTGGAGACCGGCTATGGCCCGTCCGGCCTGCCGCACATGGGCACGTTCGGCGAGGTGGCTCGTACGACCATGGTGCGCATGGCCTTCCGCGCCCTGACCGACGACGCCCTGCCCACGCGCCTGATCAGCTTCAGCGACGACATGGACGGCCTGCGCAAGATCCCGCCGAACGTGCCGAACGGCGAGCTGCTGGCGCTGGACCTCGACAAGCCGCTGACCGTGGTCCGCGATCCGTTCGGCGAGCACGAGAGCTTCGGCCATCACAACAACGCCCGCCTGCGCGCGTTCCTCGATTCCTTTGGTTTCGAGTACGAGTTCGTCTCCTCGACCGACTGCTATCGCGGCGGGATGTTCGACGAGACCCTGCTGACGGCGCTGGCGCGGTTCGACGCGATCCAGAAGATCATGCTGCCCTCGCTCGGCGAGGAGCGGCGGGCGACCTATTCGCCGTTCCTGCCGATCAGCCCGAAGACCGGCAAGGTGCTGCAGGTCCCGACGCTGGAGCGGCACGCCGACCGCGGCACGATCGTGTTCCGCGACGAGGACGGCGAACTGACCGAAGTTCCGGTTACCGGCGGCGGGGTGAAGATGCAGTGGCGGCCCGACTGGGCCATGCGCTGGACGGCGCTGGGCGTCGATTACGAGATGAGCGGCAAGGACCTGGTCGACAGCGTCCGGCTCAGCAACCAGGTCTGCAAGGTGCTCGGCGGCGTGCCGCCCGAGGGGTTCAACTACGAACTCTTCATGGACGAGCACAACCACAAGATCTCCAAGACCAAGGGCAACGGCCTGACCATGGAGGAGTGGCTGCGCTACGGCGCGCCCGAGAGCCTCGCCTACTACATGTTCCAGAGCCCGCGCTCGGCCAAGAAGCTCTATTTCGACGTCATCCCCAAGGCGACGGACGAGTATCTGCAGCAGCTGGACGCGTTCAACCGCAAGCGGACCGAGGGCGGCAACGAGATCGACGTCAACAACCCGGCCTGGCACGTCCATATGGGCCAGCCGCCGGAGGCGGGCTCGCCGGTCAGCTTCTCGCTGATGCTGAACCTGGTTTCGGCTGGCAACGCCTCGGACCGCGACGTGCTGTGGGGCTTCCTCAGCCGCTACATCCCCGGCGCGACGCCGCAGAGCGAGCCGCTGCTCGACCGCCTGGTCGGCTATGCGATGAACTACTACGAGGACTTCGTGGCTCCCACGAAGGCCTTCCGCGCGGCGACCGATCAGGAGCGCGCGGCGATGGATGACCTGCTGGCCCGCTTCCGCGCCCTGCCGGCCGGCTGTCAGGACGGGGAGCTGATCCAGTTCGAGGTCTACGAGGCCGGCAAGGCGCACGGGTTCGACCCGCTGCGCGGCTGGTTCCAGGGGCTCTACGAGGTGCTGCTGGGCCAGACCCAGGGGCCTCGGTTCGGCTCCTTCGCGGCGATCTTCGGCCTCGACAAGACCATCCAGCTGATCGAGGACGGCCTGGCCGGAAAGCTTCTCGCCGCGTGAACGAAACCTGACAGTCCCGCCCCGGCGTCGTTCAGACGCGGGGTTGCATGGTCCTCCTCACAGACGGGCGACGCCCGCTGAGTTTCGAGGAGATCTGACATGACCAAGACCCTGAACAGCAAATTCGCCACCGCGGCCCTGGCCCTGTCGGTCGCCGCCGCCCTGGGCGCCGCCCCCGTCGCCGCCAACGCCGCGCCGAACGGCGTGACGAACTGCGCCGCCGCCGGTCAGAAGCAGGAGAAGGGCGCCGTGATCGGCGCCGTGATTGGCGGCCTGCTCGGGTCGCAGGTGTCGAGGAACGAACGCGCCGCCGGCGCGGTGGTTGGCGCCGGCCTGGGCGCGGCCGTCGGCTCCTACGCCGGCTGCAACGCCCAGACGAAGGAAGCCTACGCCACCGGAACCTACCAGTCGGGCGGCCGCACCCTGGCCGGCTACGTCCAGCCGGCGCGATTCGAGCGGGCTGGCGGCCAGTTCGCGGCGACCACGCGGGTCAACCTGCGCGCCGCCCCGACGACCCGCGCCCGCGCCGTGGGCATGCTGCAGCCCGGTGAACGCTTCCAGGCCCTGGCCACCACCAGCGGCGGTCGCTGGGTTCTCGTCGGCCGCAATGGCGTCGGCATCGGCTATGTCGCCCGCGCCTACGTCATGCCCTCGGGCTACCAGCGGACGGCCTACGGCTACTGAGGCCAGGCCGATCACGGACAATCTGGGCCGCTCCTTCGGGGGCGGCCCTTTCCGCTACTGGCTGGCCCACAGGATGCGGGCGATCCAGGCGACGTCCTTCCGCTCCAGCGTGCGGCCCGGATAGTCGGGGTTGAGCGATTTGAGCTCGATGGACCGGGCCGAGATGCGCGCGACCTCCTTGGCCAACACCTCGCCGGCCAGGGTCTTGACCACCACCCGGTCGCCGCGGCGGGGTTCGGGGCCGGCCGGATCGACCACGATCCGGTCGCCCTCACGGTAGACCGGGGCCATCGAGTCGCCGCTGATCTCCAGGGCGTAGACGCCATCGCGCGCCAGGCCCGGAAAGTCGATCTCGTCCCAGCCCTGGCCGACCGGGAAGCCCGCGTCGTCGAAGAAGCCGTCGTCGCCGGCCTGGGCGAACCCGAGCAGCGGCACGCCGCGCATGGCGACCGCGCCGCCGCCCTCCGCCAGCGCCGCGAACTCGGAGAACGACACCCCGGTCGCCTCCAGAACCTTGGACAGGCTTTCGGTCGATGGCCAGCGCGGCCGGGCCTCGGCGTCGTTCGACACCCGCTTGGACCGGTTGAAGCTGGTCGGGTCGAGCCCCGCCAGCCTGGCCAGCGCCGAGGCGGTCATGTCGAACCGCGCGGCCAGCAGGTCGATCGCATGCCAGATCTGGGCGTGGGAGGGGCGCATGATGAAAGGAAAATAATCCTCCATGTTAGGAAAGTAAATCTATGTTCGCCGCCGCCGCGGAGGAAACCATGCGCCGGCCGCCAGGACCCCGACCGCGCCGAAGCTCACCGCCGCGAGGAAGCTGAGATGCAGTCGGATGTCCAGGTCGGTCTCGACCCACCGGGCCACGTCTCCGGCCAGGGCCAGCATCTGGAAACCACAGGCGTAGACGGGCCAGGGGCGGGGCGACCGCCAGGCGAGCGCCGCCAGCGCCCACAGCACCGTCGCGTCGATGACCGGCAACCAAAGCCCCGGGGCCGGGTCTCCTGAAATCCATTGCGCGATCAGCGTCACGGCCCAGGCGGCGATGAACAAGGCCGCGCCCCGGCGTTCCACGGCGCCGCCCCGGACCACCGCGCCGATGGCCGCAAAAGTCAGCAGCAGGGCGAAGGCGGCGAAGGGCACCGGTCAGTCGGTGGGCTGGGGTTCCGTCGCCTTGCCGGTCGGCTTGACGAGCGGGCCGAAGCCCGCGCTCCGCAGGCCCAGGTCGGTTCCCAGCGCCTCGAGCTCGCCATGGGTGCGCAGAACCTCGCGCTGCGCCACGCCGAGCGCATCGACGGCGGCGGACACCCGGCGAAGGGCGGGATCGGCCGCGGAAACGGGCAGGCCGAGCGCGCGCCTGGCGTCCATCATTTCCCGCATCAGCGCCACGGCCCGGCCCAGCGCCTTCTCGACCGCAGCCTCGGTGGCGAGCAGAGACTCGGCCACCGCCGACGCGACCTGCATCTTGTCCATGCGCGACATCCCCCCAAGCCCAATTCAAGCCGGCGCACCAAATCACATGAGGCGAAGTGCCGCAAGGATACAATCTAAGGTGCTCATCACACAATTGCGATTGTTGACGTTTACGTAAAGGGCATATACGGCTTGGAAAAATGGAAACGGTGGCACGGGAGGAAAAAATGCCAGCCGAACTGCGTCGACCCGAGCGTACCTTCACCATCCGCCAGCTCTGCACCGAGTTCAAAGCCACGCCGCGCGCGCTGCGCTTCTACGAGGACAAGGGCCTGCTGACCCCCGCCCGCGACGGGATGAACCGGGTCTATTCCTACAAGGACCGCGCGCGGCTGATCCTGATCCTTCGCGGCAAGCGCGTGGGCCTGTCGCTGCAGGAGATCCGGGAAATCCTCGAGCTCTACGGCGAGCACGACGAGGCGATGACCCAGAACGCCCATTCCCTGAAGAAATTCCGGGAAAAGATCGTCGATCTCGAGCAGCAGCGCGAGGACATCGACGGCGCCATCAGCGAACTGCGGGCCGCCTGTGAACGCCTCGAGAAGCACCTGGCGGCCAAGCGGCCCGACCTGTTGCCCAAGGCCGCCGACTACGACCAAATGCTTCGGGCCCGCCTCGACGGCCACGCCGAGGCGCTTGGCGCCAAATAGCCGACCCCAAATCCAGAACCCCGAACTTAACGGAGCGCCCATGGCCTATCAGCCGCCGGCCCGCGACCACGTCTTCCTCCTGCGCGACGTGCTGGAGATCGACCGCTATTCCAACCTGCCCGCCTTCGCCGACGCGTCGATGGACGTCGTGGAGCAGATCATCGAGGAGGCGGCGAAGTTCACCGGCGAGGTGCTCGCGCCCCTCAACGCCGTGGGCGACAAGCAGGGTTGCCAGTGGAGTCCCGACTTCACGGTGAAGACGCCCGCCGGGTTCAGGGAGGCCTACAAGCAGCTTTGCGCCGGCGGCTGGACCGGTCTCGGATCCGATCCGGCCTACGGCGGCCAGGGCTTGCCGCATGTCGTGAACCTTTCGTTCAGCGAGATGTCGAGCTCTGCCAACATGGCCTTCTCGATGTATCCGGGCCTGGCCCACGGCGCCTATTCGGCGATCCATACCGGCGGCAGCGACGAGCAGAAGCAGACCTACCTGCCCAAGATGGTGTCCGGCGAATGGACCGGCACCATGAACCTGACCGAGCCGCACTGCGGCACGGACCTGGGTCTGTTGCGCACCAAGGCGGTCCCCGAGGCCGACGGCAGCTGGCGCATCAGCGGCCAGAAGATCTGGATCAGCGCCGGCGAGCACGACATGGCGGACAACATCGTCCACCTGGTGCTGGCCCGCATCGAGGGGGCCCCCGCCGGGGTCAAGGGCATCAGCCTGTTCATCGTGCCCAAGTTCCTGCCCAATCCGGATGGCTCGGTCGGTCTGCGCAACGAGGGCGTCAAGTGCGTCGGCCTCGAGGAGAAGATGGGCATCCACGGCAACGCCACCTGCGTGATGCAGTACGAGGATGCCAAGGGCTGGCTGATCGGCGAGGAGAACAGCGGCCTTCGCCTGATGTTCGTGATGATGAACGAGGCCCGCATCGGCGTGGGCCTGCAGGGCATCGCCCAGGGCGAGGCGGCCTATCAGGCCGCCCGCGACTTCGCCAGGGATCGCCTGCAGGGCCGCTCCCTGACCGGGCCGAAGAACGCCGACGGCCCGGCCGACCCGATCATCGTCCACCCCGACGTGCGCCGCATGCTGCTCGACAGCCGGGCCGTCATCGAGGGGGGTCGCGCCTTCCTGTTCTGGACCGCCCTGCACGGCGACCTGAGCCACGGCCATCCCGACGAGGCCGTGCGCCAGAAGGCCAATGACTACATGGGCCTCTTGACCCCGGTGCTGAAGGGCTACCTGACCGACAAGGGCTTCAAGGCCTGCGTCGATGGCATGCAGGTGCACGGCGGCAGCGGCTTCACCGAGCACTTCCCGGCCAGCCAGTACCTGCGCGACTGCCGCATCGCCCTGATCTACGAGGGGACCAACGGCGTTCAGGCGCTCGACCTTGTCGGCCGCAAGCTGGCGGCCAACGGCGGCCGGGCGGTGATGAGCTGGTTCGCCGAGATCGACGGCTTCGTCGAGGAGAACGCGGGCGATGCGGCGCTGAAACCTTTCCTCGACGGCCTGGCCTCGGCCAAGGCGCAGCTGCAGGACGGCACGATGTGGCTGATGCAGAACGGCCTGCAGAACCCCGACAACGCCGGCGCCGCCTCGACCGACTACATGCACCTCTTCGGCATCACCGGCCTGGCCTACATGTGGGCCCTGATGGCCAAGGTCTCGCTGGCCAAGATCGCCGCCGGCGACACCGACCCGTTCTACACAAGCAAGATCTCGGTCGGTCAGTACTTCCTCGAGCGCATCCTGCCCGACGCGGGCGCGCACCTGGCCAAGCTGAAGACCGGCTCGGCCAACATGATGTCCATTCCCGCGGAAGACTTCTGATGGCCGTTCTCAATCTCGACCGTACGCCGTCGCTGGCCGAGGAGGACATCGTCATCTTCGAGGACGCCGTCGGCCGGTTCTTCGACGAGAAGGCGCCCGAATCGCGCGTGGCCAAATGGCGCGAGGACGGCAAGGTCGAGCGGGTGTTCTGGACCGAAGCGGCCGAGGCGGGCCTGGCCTGCCTGTCGATCCCCGAGGAATACGGCGGCATGGGCGGCGATTACCGCCACGAGGTCGTCCTCATGGAGCAGCTGGGCGCCAAGGGCGTCGATGGCTTCGGCCTGTCGCTGCACAACGCCATTGTCGCTCCCTACATCCTGCTGTGCGGGACGGAGGAACAGAAGCGCCGCTGGCTGCCGAAGATGGCGACCTGCGAGCTGGTCAGCGCCATCGCCATGACCGAACCGGGCGCCGGCTCCGACCTGCAGGGCATCAAGACCACCGCGAAGCTGGACGGCGACGAATACGTCATCAACGGCTCCAAGACCTTCATCACCAATGGCCAGACGGCCAACCTGGTCATCGTCGTCTGCAAGACCGACCCGACCCAGGGCGCTCGCGGCACCTCGCTGATCGTGGTCGAGACCGACAACGCGCCGGGCTTCGAGCGCGGCCGCAACCTCGACAAGCTGGGCCAGGAAGCGGCCGACACGTCGGAGCTGTTCTTCAACGACGTGCGGGTTCCGGCGGCCAACCTGCTGGGCGGCGGCGAGGGCCAGGGCTTCTTCCAGCTGATGGGCCAGCTGCCGCAGGAGCGACTGAACATCGCCGTCCAGGCCATCGCCACGATCGAGCGGGCGCTGGCCCTGACCATCGACTACGTCAAGCAGCGCGACGCTTTCGGCAAGAAGATCATCGACTTCCAGAACACCCAGTTCGTGCTGGCCGAATGCAAGACCGAGGCGACGGTGGCCCGCGTGTTCGTCGATCACTGCATCGAGCAGCACCTGAAGGGCAAGCTCGACGCCGCGACGGCCTCGATGGCCAAATACTGGCTGACCGATCTGGAGAACAAGATCGTTGATCGCTGCCTGCAGCTGTTCGGTGGCTTCGGCTACATGGCCGAGTACCCGATCGCCCGCATGTACCGCGACAGCCGCGTGCAGCGGATCTACGGTGGCACGAACGAGATCATGAAGGTGCTGATCGCGAGGACGCTCTGATGGCCCACGTCGCCACCATCGACTGGTCCGGCAAGCCGGGCGAGGATTTCGCCGTTGGCCACTACAGCCGCGCTCACGACGTCATCTTCGATGGCGGGATCACCGTGCCCGCCTCGGCTTCGCCGTCCGTGGTCAGGGCGCCGTGGTCGGTCGAGGCGGCCGCCGATCCGGAGGAAATGTTGATCGCGGCGCTGTCGTCCTGTCACATGCTGACGTTTCTCGACAAGGCGCGGCGGGCCGGGTTCGTCGTCAGCCGCTATCGCGACGAGGCCGAAGGCGTGATGCGCAAGACGCCTGAAGGGAAGATCGCGGTGACGAAGGTCGCTCTGCGTCCGCAAATCACCTTCGAGGGGCGCCAGCCGACCGACGAGGAGCTCGACGCCCTGCATCACGCGGCGCACGAGGAATGCTTCATCGCCAATTCGGTGAAGGCCGAGGTGGTCGTCGAGGCGCCGACCGGCCCGTAGTCCGTGGCCGGCCCGGCGCTTCATCGCCGATTAACCATCTGAAAAACCGTCGTTCTTTCACTGAGTCTTAGGGAGACCGCCCGCACTGTGTCGCCGAGACCGGGGAACAACCGCGTGACACAAGGCATGGATCAGACGGACAGGTTCGGCATCTGGGCTTCGGCGAAGGCGCGCCGGCGCCACCTTGGCCTGCGGATCGTCACCGCCGTCATCGCCGCCGCCGTGCTGCATTTCGCGCTCGGTTGGTGGATGACCTGGTTCTGGTCGGCCGCCTTTGTCGCCACCCAGGTGCTGGAGGCCTGGGCCGCGCCGCGTCTGCTGCGCGATCCCATCGCCACCCCGGCCGACGCCGCCAATATCGCGGTGGCGCTGTTCTTCCCCGGCGCCCTGGTGTTCGGCGGCCTCGCCGTGGCCCTGTGGATCAGCGTGCCCGGCTACGGTCCGGCGCTCGGCGTGGCGGTGATCGCCAGCGCCATGATCAATCTGATCGCGCTGAGCCGCGGCTCGCGCCTGGCCTTCGCCGCCTCGGCGACGCCCTACGGCCTGTATCTGCTGGTCATGCCGATGCTCGACTACGGCCGCATCGCCGGGCCCCTTCTGACCACGATGATGATCGCCGTCGGGCTGGTCATGCTCAACATCATCGGCGCCTGGATCAGCACCGAAGAGGCGCGCCGCGCCCAGATGCAGGCGGCCGAGGAGGCCGAACACCGCCGCGCCGAGGCCGAGGCCGCCGTCGAGGCCAAATCGGCCTATCTGGCGATGATAAGCCACGAGCTGCGCACACCGATCAGCGCGATCCTCGCCGGCGCGGCCGATCTGGAACGCACCACGCCGGGGCAGAGCCGCGCCCAGGCCCGGCTGATCCAGAGCGCCGGCCGGATGATGCGCGGCCTGCTCGACGATCTGCTCGACCTGTCGAAGATCGAGGTCGGCCGGATGGAGGTCGAGACCGTGCCGTTCGACCTGCGCGCTCTGGTCAACGAGGTCGTCCGCATGTGGCGTCCCGAGGCGCGGCGCAAGGATCTGCGGCTGCGCGTCGAGGGCGCCCGTGACCTGCCGGACTGGGTCCAGGGCGACCCGACCCGCATCCGCCAGGTTCTCAACAACCTGATATCCAACGCCCTGAAGTTCACCGCCAAGGGCTCGATCACCCTTCGGCTGTCCGCCCGGCCCGCGGCCGACGGCTGGTCCGTCCAGGTGGCGGTGGCCGACACGGGTCCCGGCATGACCCCCGACCAGGTCGCCCGGCTGTTCACGCCGTTCGACCAGCTGGACGCCGGCACGGCGCGCAAGCATGGCGGATCGGGTCTGGGTCTGGCGATCAGCCGCGAGCTGGCCCGCCTGATGGGCGGCCAGCTGATCGCCGCCAGCGCGCCGGGCCAGGGCGCGGTCTTCACGCTCGACCTGATCCTGGAAACCGCGCAGGCGTCGCAAGTCGCCGGTCCGGCGCAGGAGGTGATCGAGGCGCGCGTGCTGGTGATCGACGACCACGCCGTCAACCGCCAGGCCATCGCCCTGGTGCTCGCGCCGCTGGGCATCACGCCGGAGACCGCCGCATCGGCGGAGGAAGGGCTTGAGCGGCTGGCCCGCGAGAGGTTCGACGTGATCCTGATGGATGTCTACATGCCCGACATGGACGGCCGCGAGGCGACCCGCCGGCTGCGCGCCCAGCCAGGTCCCAACCAGGGCGCGCCGGTCATCGCCATCACCGCCTCGGCCACCGAGCGCGACTGGGAGGCCTGCCGCGCGGCAGGCATGACCGGCCATGTGGCCAAGCCGATCGAGCCGGCCCAGCTCTATGCCGCGCTCGAAGCCGCCCTGGCCGCCGCCGAGGCGCGCGAGGCGGCCTGAGTCCGAGAGGGACCCGTCCTCTTCAGGCCAGCAACGCCGCCAGCCGCGCCGTCAGCGCGACCTCGTCCTTGAGCTCGCATTCCCAGACCGTCTCGACTCGCCACCCGGACGCCTCAAGCGTGGCGCGGCTGGCGATGTCCCGCTCGCGATTGCGGCCGACCTTGGCCAGCCAGTAGTCGCGATTGGCCTTGGGCACGCGAGCCCCGCGCGGGCAGTCGTGACCGTGCCAGAAGCAGCCGTGGACGAAGATCACCAGCCGTCGGCCGGCCATGACGATGTCCGGCTTGCCGGGCAGGTCCTTGCGGTGCAGGCGATAGCGGACGCCGAGGGCGGTCAGCAGGCGGCGAACGGTCTTCTCCGGCCCGGTGTCGCGCGCCTTGACGCGGCGCATGACGGCCGAGCGCTTCTCCGGGTCGAAGACATCGGTCACGGAATCGGAGGCCCCTACAGCCCCTCGAACAGGGCGGTCGACAGGTAGCGCTCGGCGAAGCTGGGGATGATGGTGACGATCACCTTGCCCGCGTACTCCGGCCGCGAGGCCAGGTCGAAGGCCGCCGTCAGGGCCGCGCCGGACGAGATGCCGACCGGAATGCCCTCGACCGCCGCGCACTTGCGGGCCATGGCGATGGCGTCGTCGTTGCCGACCTTGACGATGTCATCGATCACGCCGCGATCGAGGATGCCGGGCACGAAGCCCGCGCCGATGCCCTGGATCTTGTGCGCGCCAGGCTGGCCGCCCGACAGCACGGGCGAGGCCTCCGGCTCGACGGCGACCATCTTCACCGACGGCTTGCGCGCCTTCAGCACCTGGCCGACGCCGGTGATGGTGCCGCCCGTGCCGACCCCGGAGACGACCGCATCGACCGCCCCGGCCGTGTCGTTCCAGATTTCCTCGGCCGTCGAGACGCGGTGGATCAGGGGGTTGGCCTCGTTCTCGAACTGCTGCGGCATGACCGAGCCGGGGATCTCCCCGAGAATTTCCTGGGCCCGGGCCACGGCGCCGCGCATGCCCTTTTCGGCCGGCGTCAGCTCCAGCCGCGCGCCGAGGATCAGCAGCATCTTGCGGCGCTCCATCGACATGCTCTCGGGCATCACCAGGGTGATGCGATAGCCCTTGGCCGCGGCCACGAAGGCCAGGGCGATGCCGGTGTTGCCGCTGGTCGGCTCGACGATCATGCCGCCGGGCTTGAGGTGGCCCTGCGCCTCCAGCCACTCGATCATGGAAACGCCGATGCGGTCCTTGACCGAGTTCATCGGGTTGAAGAACTCCAGCTTGCCCAGCACCTCGGCCTTCGGCTTCAGCTCGGCGCTGAGCCGGGGCAGGCGGACCAGCGGCGTGTCGCCGATCGTGTCGAGGATGGAGTCGTAAATCTTGCCGCGGCCGGCGCGCTGGTAGCGGGCGGCGTCGTAACTGGTCATCGGAGGTCTCCGGGGGAGGTGGGCGCCCTTGTGCCGGGAAAACTATAGCCCGCCGCCGGGGTTGTCAGCGTTCATTCGGCGGCCAGGGCCGGCGCGCCGCCCTCGGCCAACAAGGGCTCAAGCAGATGCGACGCCAGCCAGCGCACGACCGGGACGGCCACCCCGTCGCCGATGACATGAAAGGCGGCCGTGTCGCCCTTTGGCAGGCGGTAGCTGTCGGACAGGCCCATCAGCCGGGCCCCTTCGCGCGGGGTGAGCAGGCGCGACCGGACAGCCCCGTCCTGCGCCACCACCACCGTCTGGCGCGACGAGCCGCCGCGTGCGGTGCGCAGGCAGCCGGCCAGGCCGTCCAGCCGAACCTCGGCCCGCTGGGCGCCCTGACGCGTGCGGCGGAACACGGCGCCGACGGTGCGCCCGCTCTCCCCGGCCCGGGTCAGGCGATCCCGGTGGTTTGGCGTCATCAAGCCCAGCAGCCGACCGGTGTCTCCGGTTGACCGCCAGGCGACCTCGCCGTCCGGCTCGAGCACCGCCCCGAGGTCGCTGTTGCGCACCGCCGGGACCGGCAGGCGCCACCAGACCCAGCGGTCGCGCAGGTCCGGCGGCAGTCGCTGTTCGGCCTCGATCACGGCGCGGGTGTGGAAGGCGCCGCGCGCGACCAGATGCGACGACGGCGGGGTTCGGGTGGCGACGACGAACACGCGGGGCCGCGACTGCGGGGTGAACCGCGCCGCGTCGAGTTCCAGCGCGCCGAAACGGTAGCCCTGACCGGCGAGGGCCCGGCACAGGGCCTCGAAGTCCGCTCCGCCATTGGAGGTCAGCAGGCCGACCACGTTCTCGACGACGATCGTGTGCGGGGCCCGGCCCTCGGCGTTCAACGCCTCCATCAGCTTCCAGAAGCCGAAGAAGGCCGAGGACCGGCCGCCTTCCAGCCCGGCCCGGGCGCCCGCGAGGCTGAAGTCCTGGCACGGGCTGGAGGCCCAGGCGAGGTCGGCCCGGCCTGGCAGATCTCCCGGCGTCATGGCCCAGACGTCGCCTTCGCGGAAATGGTCGTGGGCGTCGGGGAAATTGTCGCGATAGGTCGCCGCCTTGACCGGGTCGAAGTCGTTGGCCCAGAGGCACGACCACGCGTCCCCCAGCCCCAGGCGGGCCATGCCGCCGCCGGCGAAGAATTCGTAGAATCCGAGGGGGCCGTTCCGACTCATCAAAAGCGAGCGTAACCTGATCCGGTCCCGTCGAGGAGAAGCCGTCTTGCGCCGCATCGTCGCCCTGTCCGTCGCCGCGTTTTTGCTTGCCGCCTGTTCTCCGGAAGCGCCCGGCGGCGGCGAGGCCGAGCCGCCCGCCGACGCCCCGGCGGCGACGCCCGCGCCGGCCGTCGATCCCGCCGCGCCGTTCAGGATCGACTTCTCCGCCCGTGGCAACGAGCCCTTCTGGCGCATCGACATCAAGGGAACCGACATCGTGCTGACGCGCCCCGACGCACCCGCGACGACGGCAACCAACGCGGGCCTGGCGGCCTCGGCGAACCAGGCGATCTGGACGGCCCAGGCCGGCGCTGCCCCGGTCACGGTCACCGTGACGGCGGGCGAATGTTCCGACGGTATGAGCGATCTGAAGTACGCCTATTCGGCGGACGTGACGTGGGGATCGGAGGCGCTGAAGGGCTGTGCCTTCCCGACGGCGGCCGAGCCGCGCGAAGGGCGGTAGGGTCTAGCCCCGACCCAGCTCCATCGTCGGAATCGACGAGGTGCGGGCTTCGGAGCGGCGGTCCGGCACCGGCAGCAGCATCGCGATGGCGACGGCCAGGGCGGCGGCGGCGGCGAAGGCGGCCTTGACGGCCATGATCGACTCTCCTGTGGGCGCGACCCGGACATAATTGCGCCCACGGACTTAACGGATGGCAAACGCGGCGGTTGGCCCCAAATACAGAACGGCCCCCGGGAGGTCCCGGGGGCCGCTGCATCGAGTAGAACGAGGCAGAGATCGAAACGGCGCCGCGATCTTCGGCGGCGCGGTTCAGATCAGACTCAGCTGTAGATTTCGAACAGACCGGCGCCGCCCTGGCCGCCGCCGATGCACATGGTCACCACGCCCCACTTGGCCTTGCGGCGACGGCCTTCCTGCAGGATGTGGCCGGTGCAGCGCGCGCCGGTCATGCCGAAGGGGTGGCCGATGGCGATCGAGCCGCCGTTGACGTTGTATTTGGCCGGGTCGATGCCGAGCTTGTCGCGGCTGTAGAGGCACTGGCTGGCAAAGGCCTCGTTCAGTTCCCACAGGTCGATGTCATCGACCTTCAGGCCCTGGCGGGCGAGCAGCTTGGGCACGGCGTAGACCGGGCCGATGCCCATCTCGTCGGGTTCGCAGCCGGCGGCGGCCCAGGATACGAAACGGCCCAGCGGCTCAAGACCGCGGCGTTCGGCTTCCTTGGCTTCCATCAGCACCACCGCGGCGGCGCCGTCGCTGAGCTGGCTGGCGTTGCCGGCCGTGACGAAGTTGCCCTCGCCCTTGACGGGCTGGAGCTTGGCCAGGCCTTCGAGCGTCGTTTCAGGACGGTTGCACTCGTCGCGATCGACCACGTAGTCGACCATCGACTCTTCCTTGGTCTCCTTGTTGACGACCTTCATCTGGGTCGCCATCGGCACGATCTCGTCGGCGAACAGGTTCGCCGCCTGGGCCGCCGCCATGCGCTGCTGCGACTGCAGCGAATACTCGTCCTGGTATTCGCGGCTGATGTTGTAGCGCTTGGCGACGATGTCGGCGGTGTCGATCATGGCCATGAAAACGGCCGGAGCGATCTTGAGCAGTTCGGGATCGACCGTGCCGGCCCCGCCCATGCCGCCGCCCGGGATGGAGATGCTCTCCACGCCGCCGGCCACGACGCAGTCACCGCCGCTGGCGCTGCGGATGTAGTCGGCGCCCATGGCGATGGCCTGCAGGCCGGACGAGCAGAAGCGGTTGATGGTCACGCCGCCGGTGCTCACGGGCATGCCGGCCAGCAGGGCGGCCAGGCGGCCGATGTTGGCCGCGCCGTGGGCGTTGTTGCCCAGGTAGCAATCCTCGACAAAGTCCAGCTCGACGCCGGACCTGGCCACGGCATGCTTGATGGCGTGGGCCGCCATCGACATCGGGGGGGTGGCGTTGAACCCACCCCGGCCCGCCTTGGCGAGGCCGGTGCGGGCATAGGACACGATAACGGCTTCGCGCATGGCGTTTTCCCTTTGCTCTCAAACAACAGTTTGAATTGTCGGCGGCGACCCTAGGCGAAGCGGACCGAAAGGAAAAGTTCACGCGCGCGTCAACCGCACATCGCCCTTGGCGCACGGCCGGCTCCGTGGTCCCTATGCCGACGGAGGACAACCATGCGAACCCCGTTGATGGCGCTATTCCTGAGTGTGGGCCTGACCGGAGCGGTCGAGGCCGCCGATGCGCCGGAGGGCGGCGCCTGGATCGACTGCCCGGTGACCTCGGTCGCGGCCTTCCGCGATCACCTGACGGTTCGCTGCGGCGCGACCGCCTCGGGCCTGCGGGGCGAGGTCTCGCCGCGGGAGTTCGCCATCGAATCGACCGGCCCCCTGACCGAACCCCTCCTGCGCCTGGCCGTCGAGGCGAAGGGCCAGGGCAAACCGCTGGCCATCCTGTTCGTGCGCGATCCGGCAGCCAATCCTCCGGGCTGCCCGGTTGACCGCTGTCGCCGGATCGCCGGACTTGAGCTGAAATAGCCGCCGCCGGCTTGACGTCCACGTCACCCGGCCCGACCATCCTGATCAACGATAAGGTAGGGACGGAAGCCATGGCCGAGCACGCGTTTGATCTCGTCATCCGGGGCGGCAAGGTCGTGGATGGCTCGGGCGGCCCGGCCTTCACGGCCGATGTCGGGATCAAGGCCGGCCTGATCGCCGCCATCGGTCCGGGCCTGCCGGCGGGGCGGGAGGAGATCGACGCCACGGGGCGCATCGTCACGCCAGGCTTCGTCGATATCCACACCCACTACGACGGCCAGGCCACCTGGGACGCGCGGCTGCAGCCCTCGTCCTGGCACGGCGTGACCACGGCGGTGATGGGCAACTGCGGCGTCGGCTTCGCGCCCTGCAGGCCAGAGGACCATGATCGCCTGATCCGGCTGATGGAGGGGGTGGAGGACATTCCCTTTCCGGTTCTGAGCGAAGGCCTGCCGTGGAACTGGGAGAGTTTCCCCGATTATCTCGACGCGGTCGGCGCCCGGCGGTTTGACATCGACATCGCGGCCCAGCTGCCGCACGCGGCCCTGCGGGTCTATGTGATGGGCGAGCGCGGGGCCAACCGCGAGCCGGCGACGGCCGGGGATATCGCCGCCATGGCCGCCATCGCCCGGGCCGCCGTTGAGGCCGGGGCCCTGGGCTTCTCCACCTCGCGCACGCTCAACCACCGCACCAGCGACGGCCAGCCGACCCCGACCCTGACCGCCGGCGAGGACGAGCTGACCGGCATCGCGCTTGGCCTCAAGGCCGCCGGCAAGGGCGTGCTGCAGGTTGTCTCCGACTTCCAGAACCCGGCCGAGGAATTCGCCATGCTCCGCCGGCTGGTGGAGACGTCGGGCCGACCGCTCAGCTTCACCCTGGCCCAAAGCGCGCGGGGCAAGGACGGCTGGAAGCTGCTGCTGGGCGCGCTGGAGGCCGCCGTGGACGCCGGCCTGCCGATGAAAGCCCAGGTGGCCGGTCGCCCGGTCGGGGTGCTGTTGGGGCTGGAGCTGACGCTCAACCCGTTCAGCCAGCACGAGACCTACCGGGAAATCGCCCACCTGCCGCTGGCCGAGCGGGTGGCGCGGCTGTCCGATCCGGCCTTCCGCGCCCGGCTGCTCGGCGAGGTGATCGACGCCAGAGGCCCCTTCGCCGGCAGCGCCCTGCGCGCCTGGGACAACATGTTCCTGATGGGCGAGCAGCCAGACTACGAGCCGACGCAGGACGACACGGTCAAGGCGATCGCCGCCGGCCGCGGCCTGTGGCCGGACGAGGTGGCGCTGGACCACATGCTGAGCAACGGCGGTCGGGGCATGCTCTACCACCCGTTCCTCAACTACGCCGACGGCTCGCTGGACCCCAGCTTCGCCATGCTCAGCCACCGCGACACGGTGCCAGGCCTGTCGGACGGTGGCGCCCATGTGGGCATGATCTGCGACGGCAGTTTCCCGACTTCGAACCTGACCCACTGGACCCGCGACCGCACGCGGGGGCCGAAGCTGGGCCTGGAGGCGGTCATCCGCATGCAGACGCGGGACACCGCCGTGGCCGTCGGCCTGCTGGACCGGGGGCTGATCGCGGTCGGACTGCGGGCGGATCTGAACGTCATCGACTACGACGGCCTGACCCTGCATGCGCCGAGCGTGGCCTACGATCTGCCGGCCGGCGGGCGACGGCTGGTGCAGCGGGCCGACGGTTACGTGGCGACGGTGGTGGCGGGGCAGATCACTTACCGCGACGGCGAGCCGACCGGCACCCTGCCCGGACGGCTGGTGCGCGGGGCGCGGGCCGCGCCGGTGGCGATGGCGGCGGAGTAGGGGTTTGCTTCTCCCTCCCCTTCATGGGGAGGGTGGACGGCCGAAGGCCGGACGGGTGGGGAGTTGACCGCTACCCGGAGTCATCCAGCACGGCCTTTCACTTCCCCACTCTGGCCGCTGCGCGGCCTGTCCCTCCCCATGAAGGGAGGAAGGGTTCATTTACTCCCCGAACCCCTCGCCCGGCTCGATCGGGTCCATGCGGATCAGGCGGCTGTCCTCGACGGCGGCCTGGCGGTGTTTGACGTGCTCACGGTACTCGGGGTCGGTGACCATGGCGAGAAACGCGGCCCCACCCGGATATTCGGCGATGAAGGCCAGGTCCCAACGCTCGTCGGTCGGGCCGGTGACCACGACGTCCGGCCGTCCGGCCCAGACCTGCCGACCGCCGACCCGCCTGAACACCTCGGCGCTGTCGCGGCCGTAGGCGCGGTAGGCCTCCAGGCCAGTCATGCCCTTGCCGTGGTTGGGGTGGCCCTCCGGATAGTCGGCCAGCGGTCTCAGCCGGACCAGATTGAGCATATGGATCGGTTCGTCGCGGGGCAGGGCCTTGAAGGCGTCGAACTGCGGGCGGGTGGGATCGATGGAGCCGGTCATGGGGGCAGTGTTCACCGGGCCGGATGAATTGGCTAGACGGGCATTCCATTGGCAGGCCACGACCTGATGTCTTGATGAGCATTCTTGCTCCGGCGGGACCTTCGTCAAGGACGGGCCCTGCGGGCCCGCCGCTGCGCGGCCGCGAAGCGGTCCTTGACCAAGGTCGCCGTCCGGAGCGCATC